>ERZ651768.64-NODE-64-length-72540-cov-13.957413_pt1 | contig 72540 bp, 67 predicted proteins | sample MGYA00514754_ERZ651768 | MGnify/ENA metagenome assembly ERZ651768
TTCGTCGGGATCGACAGAGCCAGCGGCTCTTGATTCCGTACCCATTGATAAGGTGGATATCCGAGCGCCGCATACTGCTCACGCGTGCGCTCGATGTAATCGACGGGTGGTTGCCGCATCGCTTAATCATAGCACCCACCCAATTCCGGCCTTCCCGGATGAATTGACACCGCCCTGTAGGAACGTCATGTTGCCGGCATGACAGATTTACCGGACCGGCAATTTGGTTTTCGGACGCGAGCGTTACATGCGGGAGCTCGACCGGAACCTGAAACCGGTGCTCGTGCAGTCCCCATCTTTCAAACGAGCAGTTACGTTTTCGAAGATCCCGAATCCGCAGCCGCTTACTTTAACTTGCAGGAATACGGCAATACCTATTCGCGGATCATGAATCCGACGGTCGCCGCTTTCGAAGAACGGATTGCGAACCTCGAAGGCGGCGTTGGCGGCGTTGCCTTCGCCAGCGGACTCGCCGCACAATCCGCCACGTTCTTTACATTACTTTCTCCGGGTGATCATGTCGTTGCATCACGAGCGCTCTACGGCGGATCGATTACTCAGCTCAAGCACTTGTTCAAGAAATTATCGGTCGAGCTAACGTTCGTCGATCCGGACGATCCGGACGAATGGGATAGCGCTACGACTGAACAGACGCGTCTATTCTTCGGCGAAACGATCGGTAATCCTGGTGGTAACGTCATGGACATTGAGCGAATCGCCGATGTCGCACACCGTCACTCGATACCGCTGGTTATGGACAACACTTTTGCCACGCCGTACCTGTGTCGACCCATCGAGTGGGGGGCTGATATCGTTATTCACTCGGCTACCAAGTTCCTTGGTGGACACGGAACTAGCATCGGCGGCGTGGTGATCGATTCCGGGGATTTCGATTGGTCCAATGGCAAGTTCGCCGTCATCGCCGAACCATCCGATGCGTATCACGGGCTCGCTTTCCACGAAACATTTGGGATGTATGGCTTTCTCATGAAACTTCGCTCCGAGACACTGCGTGATTTAGGCGGATGCATGAGCCCTTTCAACGCGTTCCTTTTCCTGCAAGGCATAGAAACGTTACCGCTCCGGATGGACCGACACGTATCAAACGCTCTCGGCATAGCAAATTGGTTGGACGCTCGATCCGACGTCGTCAGTGTCAGCCATCCCGCGCTGCACTACAGAGAAAACGCTGCCCTGTTAGAGAAGTATCTTCCTAAAGGCGCCGGCGCCGTTTTCTGCTTTGAGCTCGAGGGCGGTCGCAGCGCGGGTCAGAATTTCATCCGCAAGGTGCAGCTGTTCTCACACCTCGCCAACGTTGGGGACGCAAAGAGTCTGATCATCCACCCCGCCAGTACCACCCACCGACAACTCAACAACGACGAACTGCAAGCTGCCGGTATCGCGCCCGGGACAATTCGCCTTTCGATCGGGATCGAGGATATCGACGACCTTCAATGGGATTTGGAGCAGGCCTTTGCGCAAAACAATTAAGTATCAGGACCCAGCCACCATACAGCGGGTGCTGCACACCGGTCGCTCCATTGCTGTCGTCGGTTTGTCGGCCAACACATTGCGTGCCAGTCACTTTGTGGGCTATTACGCGCAACGACATGGCTACCGAATCATCCCCGTTAATCCTCGAGAAGAAGAGATCCTCGGCGAGCCATGTTTTAACTCTTTGACCGCCGTCGGCGATGCGGTCGACGTCGTCAACGTTTTCCGAGACCCCTCCGCTGTGCCAGCCCTAGCTAGGGAAGCCGTCGCTATTGGTGCCAAAGCATTATGGCTTCAGTTTGGAGTCATCAGTGATGAAGGGGCCGCCATCGCCGCCGACGCCGGTCTCGACGTCGTGATGGACCGTTGCCTCAAAGTCGAACACGCACGTTATATAGGGCGTATGCACTGGTTGGGGCTCAATACCGAGGTCGTCACGGCCCGCCGGCGTATTAGGCGCTAACTAAAATACACTCCCCCGCTAGTGTTCCTCAATTTATCGCGTGCGATCACCATACGATGCACTTCGGAGGGTCCTTCCCCAATACGCTTGACGCGAAGTTCTCGATACCACCGCTCGAGCGGCATCTCTTGGGCAACGCCCATACCCCCAAACATTTGGATGGCGCGATCGACCACGCGTCCTGCCGTTTCGGTCCCGTAGAGTTTGCAAATCGAGGCGTCCACCTTGCCCGACTGACCGGCATCTACCTTGGACGCAGCGTCGTACACGAGCATACGAGCGGCTCTCAACTCGACTTCTGAATCTGCAATCATCCACTGAATTGCTTGTTTGTCGGCCAACATGCCGTCCCTTGTGGGTCGTTGTTTTACCCAACCACATGCCATGTCGAGTGCCTCTTGCGCCATCCCAATACATCCCGCGGCATACGGTATGCGTGCGTCCACTAACCAACTCTGTGCCACACCAAAACCTTGACCGACGGACCCGAGGACATTCTCAACGGGAACACGGCAATTCTCGAGGACGATTTCGTAAGGTGATAACGCTCGTATAACTTTGATTTCATTAAAATGTATTCCAGAAAATGTCGGCTCTACAATAAACGCTGTGATTTCAGGTGGCGCTTCCGCGGTACCATCACGCGTGCGTGCAAATAGAATGCCGAAATCCGCACCCTCCGCACCTGTGATCCACATCTTGCGCCCGTTAAGAATCCACTCATCACCATCTTTTTCGGCCCGCGTCGAAATGTTGTTTCGGGGATCCGATCCCCCGGTCGGTTCCGTAATGGCGACAAAAGCACGCATCTTCCCCTCGACGCATGGAATTCCATAGCGTTCAATTTGGTCAGGTGTTCCTCCCCATATGATATTAGGCGGGCCACCGCCGAAAGCACCCAGCGCAGGGGCATAACCACCGAGACGGCACTTCGAAGACTCTTCCGCAATCACCACTCTCGCCATCGCGCTAACCGGATTTCCACCATATTCCTCAGGCACCGTAAGACGGGTGAGCCCCATCTCCTCCGCCATCGCTCGAAGACGAACACGATCTTCTCTACCGCAACCAATAGCATCGTGAGGCAGGGTATCTTCGATCGGTTTGACTTCTTCGCGCATGAATCGCCGGACCTGATCCCTGAGAAGGGTCAGCTCATCGGATAACCGGAAGCCATAATGATTCTCTTCTTCAATCGCGATACCCAAACGCCCATTCCTCAAATCTTTCAACGCAGTGAGCGTGCCTTAGCCAACTTTAAAAGACCAGGCAGGTGGACAGCGTGATACGACGGACGCCTGGACTTCGATTACACTGACCGCCTTTAAGTGATGCAGGTAGCAAACGTGAAGATCTACCACGTCCAAGGAACGCGCTCGGTGCGCGTCATATGGCTCTGCGAGGAACTTCAGGTCCCGTACGAAATAGAGAGTATCGATTTTTCTCAGACGTTTCGGCAGTCGCCGGAGTGGCGCGCTAAATCCCCGACCGGGAAAGTTCCAGCGATGGACGACCAAGACTTCACAATGTTTGAGTCGGGGGCAATGCTTCAATACGTACTTGATCGCTACGGCAATGGTCGACTAATGCCAAAACCAGGAACGCCAGAAAGCGCGATGTATTTGCAGTGGTGTTGGTTTGCAGAAGCTACGTTTGCTCGCCCACTCGGCGACATCGCACACCACACGGTAATGAAACCGGAAGCCGAGCGAATCCCAGCCGTCGTTGAGGATGCGCGCGCTCGAGCTCTCAGTTGCCTTGACGCGGTGAACGACACGGTAGGTAAAACCCAGTTTCTCGTCGGCGACACGTTTTCTGCGGCCGACATTATGATGGGCTATACGTTAATGCTGGCCGACCGCTTTAAGGTGTTGGAGAACGATCACCCCAACGCGCGCGGCTATTTTGAACGTTTGGGGTCGCGTGATGGATATCAAGTCGCCGTATCAGTTTGAGTGATCGCCCTGTGACACAATCGCGCGTTCAGATAGATCGCGGACGATCTCCGCGTGACGCCTCCCGTCCAAGCGATGCGCTAAGGAAACGAGAAACAGAAGCGCATTAAATAGCAACGGACAAACGGCGATCATGAAGAGTAACCCTGCCACGGTTTCTTGCGACTGCTCTTGATTGGCGACAAAACCGAACCAGGCTAACATGGCTGCGATACCCGATCCCGCGATGGCTTTGGCAAGCTTCTGGAAAAAACTAGCTGTCGAGAAGACCACACCCTCCGCTCGAATTCCCGTTTGCACTTCCCCATGTTCGACCGTGTCGGCGAGCATCGCCCAGCCTAGGACCATGATAGGCGAGCCGCCAATAGCCAATACGGATCCCCAAACAAACACCAACCAAACATCGCTCACGGGCGTGTAGTAAAACCCGACCGCACCAACCATTGCGATCAAAGCACCAACACGTACCGCCCCGGCTTTTCCGTACGTTCGGGAAAGCCAAGGTACAGCCAACAGACCCGGGAACATCACGGCGAGCGTGACCAACATGTACAGCGGAATAAGATCTTCGCGCCCCATGCTGTACTTGAAGTAAAAAGGTGCCGTACTGAAACGAAACGTGAACGCGAGCATGCCTAAGCAAAAAAGCGCGATGGTGATCCATAACGGCACATTCGCGACAACGACCCGAACACTGTCGCGGAAACTAACTTTACTGGTGGTGACGTCCTGAAACGCACCCTCCTCGGTACCGCGAAACGTCAGCCACAAGAGCAATGTCGCCATCACGCCAAACACAATCATGGTCCATTGAAACCCGATCGCTTCGCCGCCGAAAACGTCGACCAGTGGCAACATGCCAACGCTAACGATCGTCCCGCCCGCAAGCGCAAACATCATCCGTACCGAGGTAAAGCCTGATCGTTCTTGATAGTCGTTGCTTATTACGGCACTAAGGGCAGCGTACGGAATCGTCACCACAGTGTAGATCACGCCAAAGAGCGTATAGGTCACGTACGCCCATATGATTTGTCCTACCTCGTCAAAATCCGGCACAGTGAATGTCGCCACCGCAATGACAGCCAATGGGACCGGACCGAACAACACATACGGCCGAAACTTACCCCAGCGAGTCCGCGTACGATCCGCTAGAAATCCCATGATGGGGTCGGTAATCGCATCGACAATGCGCGCAACCAGAAAAACACCGGCCGCGATTTCCGCGGAAAGCCCGTACACGTCGGTGTAGAAAAACAACAAATACGTCATCGCGGACATGAAATAGAGATTGATGCCCATGTCGCCTACGGCGTAATCGAACTGTTGTCTTTGCGAAAGCAAGTCGTCGCCTCCTTTGAATGTCGTCGACGTCACGCCAGTGTGCGCAAATTCAAGACCGGTGCCAATACGCAACTCCTCTCTGGTAGGCTCGGCACAGCATCCATTCGTTTACATCGGTATCGAACAGAAACGGGAGGTCCCATGGACGTCGGTCTGCAGCTCATTTTTTCTTCGTATGGCTGGGACACAGATGTCACCGACGGCACGGTCTATGAGCAAGAACTTCGCCTCGCCGAACTGGCCGAACAACTAGGATTCGACGCGGTCTGGCCAACCGAGCATCACTTCTTCGACTATTCCTTCTGCCCAGACAATCTCGAACTACTTGCGTTCGTCGCCGGAAGGACAACCGATATCAAACTCGGTACTGCCGCGGTCATCCTGCCTTGGAACGAACCCCTTCGTGTAGCAGAGAAAGTTGCCCTGCTCGATACCGTGTCCGGGGGTCGGGTCCGTTTCGGAATGGGTCGCGGACTCTCTCGTCGTGAATTTGCGCCTTTCGTCGGCATCGACATGGATACTTCGCGCGAGCGCTTCGACGAATCTTCCATGATGATCGTGAATGCACTCAAAAGCGGTTATATCGAAGGGCAAGGACCCTTCTATCCTCAACCTCGAACCGAAATTCGACCACGACCGGAACGTTCGTTTGACGATCGCATCTATGCCGTCGCGAATTCAACGGATTCAATCGAAGCATGCGCACGGGTTGGCGGTCGTATGATTATGTTTTCGGAGGCTCACTGGGAACGTCGCCTCCCTGGCATCGAACGGTACCGAGAGCGCTACGAGCATCACCAAGGAAAAACTGCACCGCCAACCATGACCGCCGACTTTACCTTTTGCCACAACGATCCAGACCACGCACGGGACGTTGCAGAACAGTGCATGGCCACGTATCTCCAGAGTCTTTTAGAGCATTATGAATTGATGGGCGACCACCTCGACAACATGGAGGGGTACCAGGGATACGGCAAGCAAGCCGCAAAATTGCGTGAGATCGGTTTCGACAAGTATGTCGACGGATTCCTCGCTGCGAATGCGTACGGCACACCCGACCAGATGCTGGAAAAGTACCGGGAACGCTTCGACGTCATAGGCCCCTTCGAAGAGGCCGCCTGCTTTCGCTATGGTGGCATTGCGTACGAAGACGCAGAAGCCAGTATGCGCTTATATGCAGAAACGGTGCTTCCGGAGCTTAAATCGTGGGACTGATTTAGCGACTCCAACAACTACCACGTGTCGATGTATGGGTACTTCTTCTCAGTTCGTGGCGACGCCGGTGGCAATCGTTTCAAACTACTCGCAATCCACTCACGCGTATCGCTCGGATCAATCACGTCGTCCAATCCGCCCCCGGTCCCTGCGTTAACGGCCTTCGCGCCTTCATACGCACCTGCCACACGACGCTCGAACTCCAGGCGGCGTTCCTCTGCATCTTCAATGGCGGCAAGTTCTTTGCGATAGCCGAGCTTGACCGACCCTTCAATATTCATGCCGGCAAATTCTGCAGTCGGCCATGCCACAGTAAAAAATCCAACCAACGCACTTGCACCACACATCGCTTGTACGCCTAGCCCGTACGCTTTGCGAACGACTACGCCAAAAAGCGGTGTCGTCAGATTCGCTCCAGCATTGAACATGCGAACGCAATGGCGAACCAGCGCCGTGGCCTCGACGTCCGGGCCCACCATCATGCCAGGGCAATCCATCAGCGAGAGAACTGGGATATCAAACGCGTCGCACAATTGGATGAATCTGGCGCCTTTATCCGCCCCGTCAGAATCAATGGCCCCGGCCAGGTGGTGGGGATTATTCGCAATGACTCCCATGGGCTGCCCTTCCACCCGTATGAACGCAGTAATGACACCGACCCCAAACTTTTCACGGATTTCTAGCACGGAATCTTTATCCGCGATGGTATGGATAATTTCCCGCATGTCGTACAAGCGCAGTCTGTTCTCGGGAATCGCGTGGCGCAACGGGCGCTGGTCATGGGCCTCCCATTCCTTGGTACGACCTTGGAAATAAGAAAGGTATTTCTTAGCAACTTCGACCGCGTCTTCCTCGTCCGTGGCGAGGATGTCGACCACACCATTGGGGACCTGAAACGACATCGGCCCGACTTCCTCGGGTGTGTAGATTCCGAGTCCACCACCTTCAATCATTGCCGGACCACCCATCGCCACGGTCGTTCGTTCGGTTGCAATGATGACGTCACAACACGCAACCAGGGCCGTGTTACCAGCAAACGTGCGTCCGTTAATCACCGCAATCATCGGCACGAGTCCAGAGAGCTTCGAAAATTGCGTGAACGTGTGGGTGTCGAACGCGACGCCCGGTCCGGTCCCGTCATCCCCAGGTCGGCCACCACCTCCCTCGCCAAAAAGGACCAGAGGAATCCTGAATCGATGTGCTAACTCAAACATTCGATCTTGCTTGTAATGGTTACGACCACCTTGCGTTCCCGCCAACACGGTGTAGTCGTAATGCACAAGCATGGCCCGTGCATCAACATCATCAAATAGATTGGCGTTAATCGTACCGATGCCTGCAATAAGGCCGTCGGCCGGTGTGTTTTTTCGCAAGGTTTCCATATCAAAGCGTTTGTGCTGACGGGCCACGATAAGAGGCCAGTACTCTTTGAACGAGCCCTCATCCATCAGTTGGGCGATATTCTCTCGCGGCATTCGGTAACCACGCCCGTATCGTTTCGCCACAGCGTCGGGGCGATTTTCGTCCAAGGTAAATGCGTGTCGACGATAGTTTTCCGCCAGATCCGGCCGAATATAATCGGGATCCAACTGCTCGTTTTCGGCAACGTGATCGACGTCAACTTCGGCTGCTTCAATAAATACAATTGGATATCCATCACGGACGACGTCGCCAGCTGACATGGTGATCTCACGGACGATTCCATCAATGCCAGAGCGAATCACATGTTCCATTTTCATGGCTTCAACCACAGCCACTTGTTGCCCTGCACGAACCTGATCGTCTTGATCCACGTCAATCGAAACAATCGTCCCCTGGATGGGTGAACTCATTCCAACCGAACCATCGGGACCCGTGACAACCACCTCGTCGTCCACGACGACTCCACCTGACCCTCTGGATTTGACTTCGGCATCGTGATCAAAAAGTGCGAGCGGATCGCTGGTATCTACACGAGCACCTGCGAAACCACCCACCTTATGACCATCAACGGAGGCATCGGACTCAACGAAACGAGCCCGCGATTTCACCTGTTCTGCCGCAAGTTCCGAAAGGTTGTTATCAACCCAACGGGTAGTAACCCGACTTTCCGCAAAGTCATCGTGAGCGAGAACGTTCAGTAAGAAAGGAATATTGGTCTCTACGCCGGTAATGCGGAATTCGGAAAGCGCTCGACGCATGCGCGTAATCGCAGACGAGAATTCGGTGCTGCCGGAATGCACGATGACTTTCGCTAACAGCGAATCAAACGACGTGCTCGTCTTGTACCCGGCGTAGCCGAAACCATCGGTTCGAACACCCGGTCCATTCGGGGCTTCGTAAATGCTGAGCGTCCCAGCATTGGGTCGCACCGATCCATCGGCGACGATGGTTTCCATGTTGACGCGCGCCTGAATGGCGTAGCCACGAGGGATCCCTACCTGCGGTTCATCGAGTCCCAGGTCGGCGAGTGAATCGCCGTCTGCAAGCCGTATTTGCGCCTGGACTAAATCAACTCCGGTGACCTCTTCGGTCACGGTATGTTCGACCTGTAATCGGGCGTTGGCCTCGATGAACACAAACGGCAAGTCGTGACCTTGCTCCGATGTATCGATCAAGAACTCGAAGGTCCCGAGATTCGTGTAGCCCTCTTTAGACGCAAATCTCACGGCGGCATCGATCAGTTGCGTTCGTAGCGAATCGGGCAACCCAGGCGCCGGAGCTATCTCCACTACCTTCTGATTACGCCGTTGAACGCTGCATTCCCGCTCACCGAGATGGACAACACCTCCGTGAAGATCACCCAGAATTTGTACTTCGACATGACGTGCTTGCTCCACGAATTCTTCGACGTACACGTCGGCCAACCCAAAGGCTGTTTGAGCTTCGGATTGACAGCGCGTATACGCCTCCTCCAGTTCATCAATCGAGCGAACCGTCCGTGTTCCCCGACCGCCACCACCGGCGATCGCTTTGATCATCATCGTGCCGTTGGAGCCGAGCGTTCCAAAAAAATCGGCTGCCCGTTCTAACGACACCGCCTCGTCATAACCTCGTAACACAGGGACGTCGGCGGCGGCCGCTGCAGCGCGCGCGCGGGCTTTGTCGCCGAACAACGACAGATGGTATTCGCTCGGCCCGACGAACGTTATGCCATGCTCAGCGCAGGCGGCGGCAAAATCGGCTCGCTCCGACAGAAACCCGTACCCCGGATGGATCGAGTCACACCCATTTTTTTCAGCCATCGCCAGGATGGCTTCAGCATCCAAATAGGCACCCGCACCAATCCCGGAGAGGCCGAAGGATTCGTCGGCAACTCGGGTGTGTAGACTTTGCTCATCGTCCTCGGAAAATACCGCCACCGTAGATATCCCGAGATCAGCGGCCGCTCGAGCTATACGTATCGCAATTTCACCGCGATTAGCGATCAACAATCGTTGTATCGGCATGTCGGTTCTACTTCGGCCAAAGAACTGGCGATTCTAGCAAGGAACGAAGGATCCAGAATCCGATGTGCTCGATCCGTATCATCGCTGCGATCCTATCCCTCTTATTGGATCGAACCCCATTTCGCAGCGTCCTCGTATACTCTCCCGTGTCTTCTCAGTTAAAGCGATCCGAGGTAGCAGACTCAACATGAAAATCGAAACCGTTGAAACCCGTCATTGCAATGCTGGTTGGCGCAATTACCACTTCGTCCGCATCGAAACCGTCAATGGCATCGTCGGATGGAGTGAATATGACGACGGCTTTCGACCTGCGGGGGTCACTACCGCCATCGAACAATTCGGCCACCTCGTCGTCGGTCACGATGTCAGAAACCACGAAGCCATCTACGCCCGTCTGACGGCCGCAGCCCGCCAATCCTTAGTCGGCGTGCTGCCACGTGCTATCGGCGCGATCGAAAACGCCGTTCTCGACGCGAAGGCAAAAGAACTGGGGGTTCCATGCCATGAGTTGCTGGGAGGAAAAATACGAGACCGGGTCCGGGTGTATTGGTCCCATTGCGGTACCTGGCGTATTTCCCGACCTGAAATATACCCACCGACCGTGGCAAATTTGGATGATGTTCGCGCCCTCGGTGCAGAGGTCGCCGAGCGGGGATTCACCGCACTGAAAACCAATATTTTCCGAGAAACACCGAACGGCATGGTCGGTTGGTCCCCCGGATTTGGCGGACCAAACGAGCCAGAAAGGACACCAAATTACAATATTATTAATGGGTTACAAGACTATCTTCATGCATTTAGAGAAGGTTCTGGACCAGAGATGGATATCTTGTTGGATCTCAATTTCAACGCCCGAACCGAAGGCTACCTGACACTATTGCGCGCGTTGCGCGATCACGAATTATTCTGGATTGAGATTGATACGCCACACGCCAGTGCTTTGGCGACAATTCGTCAACAAAGCCCGTTCACTATTAGCGGTTGTGAATCGCTCACCGGGTTAGTGGAATTCCTTCCGTATTTTCAACAGGAAGCTTTGGACATCGCCATCATTGACGCCGTCTGGATTGGCATTTGGCAATCGCTCAAAATCGCAGCCGCCGCGGACGCTTATCAGGTCAACATCGCGCCCCATAACTACTATGGCCATTTAGCCACGCTTATGAATGTCCATTTCTGCGCCGCGGTACCGAACCTAAAGATCATGGAAACCGATATCGATCGTTTCGTCGGTGACGCCGAAATCTTCACCCATGCGCCGAGCATCGAGGAAGGCCACGTCAAGGTCCCTGATCGTCCCGGTTGGGGTACCGAACCCAACGAAGCGGTATTGGAAGAATACCCGCCCCTGTAACGGCCTTTATATGAGCGGCTGTAAATCAACTGGCCACGCGTACAGGCAGCGATTCCAGTCCGAGGACAAATGTACCATGACGCATCTGCGGCGAGTCGCTTCCGCGTTCGATCGCCACGGTTGCCGTCAATAATTCTTCGAATAGGAGGCGCAACTCCAATCGCGCCAAGTTCGCTCCGATACAGTAGTGTCGACCGAAGCCACCAAACGAGAGGTGGTGATTAGGAGACCGCTTAATATCGAAGAAATCCGGATCACGGAAAACGGACTCGTCTCGATTACCGGACTCGTAGAGAAGCAACACCTTATCGCCGGCGCGAACAAAGCGCTCGCCCAAGGCCACGTCACGCGTGGCGGTACGCTTAATATTTTTTACGGGACATACCCAGCGCAACATTTCTTCGATCGCGGAATCCAGCAACCCGAGATCCTGGCGTAAACGAACCATGCTATCGGGGTTTGCGAGCAACGCGTCGAGCCCTCCACTCGCGACGTGGCGCGTAGTCTCATCCCCTCCTACCAAAAGCAACAACGCTTCGTGGAGAAAATCTTTATGTTCCATGAGTACTCCCGACTCCCGGGCTACGACCAGCGCCGATAGAAGATCGTTGCCGGGCGTTCGGAGGCGACGTCTGTAGCATTCAGAGATGTACGCATCAAACTGATGAACCGCCTCGCGTACTTTCTCCTCGAAACTGGCGGGTTGATTGGACATGCCTGTCGCGATCAAATCCGACCAGTCAAGGAGTTTCCCGTGATCGGCTTCTGGGACGTCAAACAAATGTCCAATAACCATCATGGGGAGGGGCTTCGCGATCTTTTCTACAAAATCAAAACCCGTACCGGCATTCGATATGAGCGTTCGAACGGCTTTTCGAATAAAAGGTTCGAATGCACGCACCGACTGGGGAGTAAAACGTTTGCGAACTACGCCGCGACGCAATAGGTGTTCCGGTTCATCACGATTGATCATCGATGGGACCGGAGGGGCATCAACGCGTGAACCTTGAGTCGATGTGAATGTCACCTGATCCAACGATACAGTGCGGATATGCTCGTAGCTCGTCACGCCCCATACCCCTCTTTCATCGTCCCAAGTGGGCGCGTTCGCATCCCAATAGATCGGCGCATGCCGTCGGAGCCATCGGTACGCGGCAAACGGATTCGCTTGAAATTCAGGATCCAAAAACGAAACAGGCATCGGCGGATGCGGCATTACGGCTGGCTACGACTTAAAGAGGGCCATGGTTGAGAACACCTTGCCTTATTGAGCTCTGGTAGTCTCGTGGAAAAACTACGACAGAGGCAACCGTGACGGACATTGGCATTTTCTATTTTGCGACGGAATACGGCCACAACGTCGTTGACGTGGCTCGAGACGCGGAACAGCGTGGATTCGAATCGCTCTGGTTGCCCGAACATACCCACATACCGGTCAGTCGAAAAACTCCATACGCCGGCGGCGCTGAACTCCCCAAGGAATACGCCCACACGCTCGATCCGTTTGTTGCGCTCGCGGCAGTTGCAACTGCGACCAAACACATTCGCCTCGCCACTGGCATATCGTTATTGATCGAACGCGACACCATCACCATGGCAAAAACCCTGGCCACGCTCGACCTCCTCTCCAACGGTCGTGCGATCCTCGGAGTCGGCGGAGGCTGGAATCGAGAAGAAGCCGAACACCACGGTGTTGAGTGGTCACAACGCTTCCAAAAACTAGAAGAACAAATAACCGCGATCAAGATCATCTGGGCTAATGATGAAGCGTCGTTTCACGGCGAACATGTTCGCTTCGATCCTATCTGGTCGTGGCCGAAGCCCATACAAAGACCCCGCCCACCCATTCTTTTGGGTGGTGAAACGGATCACACCCTACGACGTGTCATCAAATATTGTGACGGTTGGCTACCCCGTGCTCGGGATCCTGAGATCATTGTCCGCGGCATTGCACGGTTAAATGAACTCGCCGAAGAAGCCGGCCGAGACACCGAGTCGATTAGCGTTAACGTGTTCGCGCCGAGGCCCGACGCCGAATTAATCGATCGATTCAAAAGTATGGGTGTCGCGCGCATCGTCCTATGGCTGCCCCCGGAGGATAGTGACGCGGTGTCACAGCGCCTCGATGGGTACACTCGCTTTCTCTAAGCGCACCCAAAAGACCGAATCGATCTCAATACGAAATCGACTTACCAACCGTGACCCAGCGACCGTTTTGTATTTGCGATAGTACGGAGGAACCGACGCCTTTGTGGTCATCAGGCCCGTACTGCAACTGGTAGCCGAACAAATCCTGGTAATCATCGATCGATTCAACTGCGGCGATGAGACTGTCTCGATTCAATTCGCGACCCGCAATTTCAAATGCACGCACGGTGAGGTCGGCACCCCGATACCCAATCATGGCAGGAAGCCCCGGGTACTCGCCGTAACGTTCCCAATACCGATTGAACCAATCGCGTAGTTCAGGCGACAACTCTTCGTCAGCGTAGCGAAGCGCGAGGGGCACGAAGGCGTAGTAGCCTTCGCCCGACCCGCTTTTTTGATCGGCGATTACCTGGCCGTAGGCCGCTTCGTTGCCGACCCAAGCTACACCCGACCAGTCCGCTTTACGTGCGGCTTCCAAGACTAAAATCGTATCTCGATGCACTGTACCCATCAGGACCAAGTTACAACCCGCTTCTCGCATGCGAATAATGGCCGCTGTGAATTCGCTCTCTGTCGGTTGATGCGCCGATCGTGCCGCAATCGTGATACCCATTTGCGCGGCTTGATCTTCAACACCGTCAAGAACCTCCTGCCCGTAATCGGTATCCTGGTAGACGACACACGGTGTCGTCGCGCCCTTCTCTTCAATAAAGTATCGCACGGCGGCACGCATCTCCTCGTAGTACACGCCCATCTGAGAGAACATAAGTTTCTGAAACGGCTCCACCATCGATCTTGCGCCCGTCACCGGGAACAAATTCGGCACCCCGTCTTTGAATTGTTGAACCATGACAGCGTTATTGGTCGGCGTGCCGATTGCCATCACCATCGCAAGAATCTTGTCTTTCTTAATGAGCTTGTTCGCCGCGGATACCGCCCGCGGGACCTGGTACTGTGCATCTTCGAGGATGTATCGAATCTGACGACCATGCACGCCTCCCGCATCGTTTGCCTCACCGAAACGCATGCGCGCGCCATTCGCGATGCCAGTACCCCATATCGCGATCGGACCAGTTAGATCCGTATGTGCCCCAATCACAATCTCGCTATCCGTCACGCCGTCGACGTGAGCGGAACCCTCTTGACCCGATGAATCGGTCTCGCCACAACCCGCTAACAACGCGAAACCTAACCATGAAATCGGCAACAACAATCTACTCATCTCAACCCCCTTGGTACATGCCATCGATTAGGTCTGCGTACTTCTCATTGACAACTTTTCGCTTTAGCTTTTGCGTCGGCGTCAGCTCGTCGTCTTCCGCGTCCAGTAACTGATCAATGAGACGAAACTTTTTGATGGTTTCAACGCGTGCAAATTTGACATTCACCTTTTCGATCTCGCCATGCACGAGGTCCTGGACTTCTTGAGTATGGCAAAGGCTCGTGTAGTTGGTGAACGGCACGTCGTTATCTTGCGCATACTTCGTCACATTTTCATCATCAATCATGACCAGGCACGTCAAATACGGACGTTTGTCCCCCACCACCACAGCGTCGGTAACGTATGGCGAGAACTTTAGCTGGTTCTCGATCTCGCTCGGCGTGATGTTCTTACCCCCGGCCGTGATAATAATGTCCTTCATTCGGTCAATTATGTAGATAAAGCCATCGTCATCGATTCGGCCAACGTCACCGGTGTGAAGCCATCCTTGTCGAATCGTCTCGGCCGTTTTTTCTGCTTTGTTCCAATAGCCCTTGATGACACCAGGACTTCGAATGAGGATTTCATCCTCCTCGGAAAGTACAACTTCGACGTCCTCGATGGCCTTGCCAACGCTCCCGATCCGAAAATCGTCAAGCAGATTGGCAGTCGCGATGCCGGTGCATTCCGTTTGACCGTAGACCTCGTACATCGGCTTACCAATCGACCAGTACCAATCAATTAAATCCGGCGCGATCGGAGCCGCTGCAGTGGAAAGCCAGCGACACTTATCGATGCCGAGCGCGCGTCGGATATTACGAAAAACAAGGTTATCGAACACGAAGAACGCGCATTTCAAATAGAGAGGTACGCGCGTCAAGGTTTTCAAATACGCCGCGCGCTTTTGCCCAACCTTTAGACCAGCATCGTACGCGACTCGACCGAGCCACGTGGCCTCCTTGAGCTTAATTGCTACGGTTGAAAATTGCTTTTCCCAAACCCTCGGGACAGCAAAATGGATCGTTGGTTCGACCTCTTGTAGATCTCGAACCACCGTCTCTGGACTCTCAACGAGGTTAATCACCGCGCGCGACTCAATCAATGAAAACGTATAGAACATCCGACCGGCAACATGGGCTAGCGGCAAAAACCCGAGCTGTTCGTCGTCCTCGTGGATGCCGTAACAACTTTGCAAACATTGCATCATGAACATCATGTTCTGCTGGGTAATCATGGCGCCCTTGGGCGGCCCGGTTGTCCCCGACGTATACGTGAGGACCATCAAATCGTCGGGTTTTGCCGCCTCGATTTCAGTTCGCCATCGATCCGAGTTCGCTCGTGCATATTCACGACCCAACTCAAGAAGTTGCTCGAACGATAGGCACATCGGGTCGTCCAACTGCCGAAGACCTTCCATATCAAAAATGAACACCTTTTCGAGCGACGGTGTTCTGTCACGGACCTCGAGAACCTTGTCCAACTGTTCTTCGTCTTCTGCAAAATAGAACCGCGTGGAGCTATCGGTGACGAGATATTCCACCTGATTTGGCGCATCCGTGGGATACACACCATTGGTCACACCGCCTGCACAAATGATGCCTAGATCCGCAAACATCCATTCTTTGTTGACTTCCGACGCGATCGAACACACATCACCACGCCGGAGACCAAGGGACAGCAACCCTAGACCCACCAGTCGCGCGATTTCGCCGTAATCGCCCCAGCTGTACTCGTTCCAAATCCCAAAGTCTTTTTCGCGAATCGCTGTTTTCGTCGCGTACTCGGTCACGCGCTGCCAGAACAACTGTGGAACCGTCGTGCAATCGTCGATCGCGGTTGGGGCGTTAGTCATCGCCAAGTTTTCCGTTGCTTCCAACGCCGGCGTCCGCGCACGCCCTGGTCCTTCATACCCAAATAGAATTCTTGAATATCGGTCGCCGCGGCTAATCGTTCGCAAGTGTCCTCCATCACGATACGTCCAACCTCCATGACATAGCCATAATCCGAAATTGCTAAAGCCACCCGAGCATTCTGTTCGACCAAGAGCATGGTAACCCCCTGCTCTTTGTTCAGGCGTACCACAATATCGGCAATTTCTTTAACCAACATCGGCGCCAGTCCAAGCGACGGTTCATCCAACAACATAAGTCGTGGGCGTAGCATGAGTGCCCGCCCAATCGCGAGCATTTGCTGCTGGCCACCAGACAAATATCCGGCGGCCAGACTTTTGCTGTCAGCAAGCGTAGGAAAATAATCGTAGACCAGTTCGAGGTCCCGATGAACGTGGCTTGGTCCATCGCGCCTGGTAAATGCCCCCATGCGTAAATTCTCTTCAACCGATAAAAAGGGAAACACCTCGCGTCCTTCCGGCACGTGCCCAACGCCGAGTCGCGCAACCTTGCCCGGGTCCCATGCAGTTATGTTTTCATCCGCAAATACAACGCTTCCCTTCTGCGGATCCATCGCACCACTGATGGTTTTAAGTACCGTGGTTTTACCTGCACCGTTGGCGCCGAGAATCGTCACAATAGTCCCTGATTCTACGTCCAAGGAAATCCCACGAATCGCCATAATCGGTCCGTAATAGGTCTCAATATTCCGTAAGGTGAGCAACGCCACGTTAATCCCCCAGGTACGCCCGTAACACATCGGGATGACCCTGAATCTCGTTTGGTGTCCCCACTGCAATGACAACACCGTCCGCAAGCACTAGCACACGATCAGATACCTGGTTCACCAAATTCATATCGTGCTCAACCATCACCACCGTGATGTCCAATTCCTCGTTTATATCCTCGATCCAGAACGACAGGTCCTCTGTTTCCTCCGGATTTAGACCAGACGATGGTTCATCGAGAAGGATTAGTCGTGGCCCGAGGCAAAGCGCTCGGGCGATTTCAACCATCTTCCTCACACCGTACGGAAGATTTCCAATGATCTGATCTCGGTAAGATTGAAGATCCAACAAGTCAATGACGTCCTCGACTTGTTGACGGAAAACGAGATCTTGCTCGCGCACCTTAGGTAGAAACAGCAGTTCCTCCCAAAGCGCGGTCTGGCGGTGCACATGCTGCCCAATGAGTAAATTCTTTAATACGGTCTCGTGTTCAAAAAGTTCCGTGTTCTGAAAGGTACGCGCGATCCCGCGCTCTGCAACCTGGTGCGGCGGGACCCGCGTAATGGGCTCTCCGTCAAAGGTAATCGAACCGGCATCCACGTCGTAGAGACGACTCACTAAATTGAAGAGCGTGGTTTTCCCCGCACCGTTGGGTCCAATAATGCTGTAAACCTGTCCCGCTGCTACCTCAAACGAAACGTCGCGAACCGCGTGTACGCCACCAAAACTGATCGAAACGTTATCTGCTGCCAGCAAAGTCAATGGACTCGTTCCGTTCGCAAATAGGATTTTTGGCGTTTATAAGTCGATTTTCGATACAAGGGGAATTCGCTAAAAAAGAGCCGAATTTTGATCCAGCGGCCGAAGATTCCAAGCGGCTCGTAGACAAGAAACAGGACCAAGATCAAACCAAAAATGCCAGGTTCCAATCCGGGTATTTGCCCGATTCCAGCGGGAAGCGATTCGCGCAAAAAAGCAATTCCCTGCGGTAACAGACCGATAAAGACCGCGCCGTATATAACCCCGTGCATGGATCCCAAGCCGCCAACAACCACCATCAATAAAAGTTGAATCGAGATCAGTATCGTAAAAGCATCCGGGGCCAAATAGCCGATCTTATGGGCGAGCAACCCTCCAGCAAGTCCGGTGAACCCAGCTGACACAGCAAACGACGTCGTTTTAACGCGTGCCAAATTAATACCCATGGCCTGAGCCGATATCTCTGAATCACGGATCGCAATCATGGCGCGTCCCGTCGGCGATCGGAGCAAGTTGAGAGCGCAAAACAACGCTCCAATTAATACCAGCAACACTAGAAAATAGAACGCTCGCGGCGTCCCGAGCGACCAGGAAATTATCTCCGGTTCGGGTACCGCCATGCCCCGATGGCCCCCGGTAACAGATTCCCAGTGCGCCAACACTTTTTCTACGATCTGCGCGAAGGCTAACGTGGCGACCGCTAGATAGATGCCGGTCATGCGTAACGAGGGGATTCCCACAATCGCGCCAATGACCACGCAAACCGCAGTGGCACCGATCAGTGAAACAATGAAAGGAGCGCCTTCGGTCATAAAGTAAGCGTGTGCGTACGCACCGATTGCCAAAAAGGCCGCATGCCCCAAACTCACTAACCCGGTGTAACCGACCAACAACATCAGACCAATACCGGCAATCGCATAGATAAAAACCAACGAGAGTTCACCGGTATAAAAATCGTCCAACAGGAACGGCGCAACGAAAACGAACAAACCCAACAACCCGTACCAAAAACGTTGGCCGTTGTGCTTAAAAAAGTCGACGTCCTGCGCGTACCGTGTTTTGAGAACAAATCGCATTAGACTTTCTTTCGCTGCATCGTCGCGAAGATGCCTTCGGGACGGATGAACAGCATGATCAACAAAATCACGTATGCCGTCGTCTCAGAAAAACCTTCTAGTCCGGAAGGTAAGCCATGTTTAGCAAACTGCTCGACAATCCCAATCATCAATCCCGCTAGAAAAGCGCCGGGTAAGCTACCGAACCCACCTACAATCGCCGCCGCAAAGGCCTTGATCCCGACGAATCCCATGATTGGATTAATGAGCGACAGCGGTGCGACCAGTATCCCCGCAGTCGCCGAAATCATTGCGGACATCGCCCAAACCAGGGCAAAGATCCACTTCACCGGAATACCAACATAGTATGCGGCCAACTGATTTTGAGACGCGGCTTGCATCGCGACCCCAACCCTAGTCTTTCGAAAAAAGACAAAAACCAGAACGCATAACGCCAGAGTACCCAAGACCACCGCGATGTTCTCGTACCCGACTGAGACCTCCCCCCAACGTGCCACGCCTCCCCCATACGGGGTCGACAAGGTTTTATCTTCGTATCCCCAAATAGCGCCTGCCACTGCGCGTAAAATAAATCCAAGTCCGATGGTCAACATTAAGACCGCAAAGGGCGGCTCCCCGATCATCGGTCGCAGCAATAAACGTTCCAGCGTCACACCGACGACGCCCATGACTGCAAGTGTCGCCAAAAAGCCCCAAAGGAACGGCCAACCCAACACATTGATGAACCCGAACGCAATGAAAGCGCCCAGCATCATGAGATCGCCTTGCGCAAAATTGACCATCTCCGTGGCCTTGTAGATGAGAACAAAGCCAAGCGCGATAAGACCGTACACGCAGCCTTGCGAAATTCCGCTAATGAGCAGTTGCACGAGTTCCATGGTGATCCAGGCGTTTAGTGTAGCTACGGCACGAAGATGCGAAACTCAGTCATCGGTCAAAAAACCGTCCGCGTCCCGTGTTTCAGGGCCGTTCACGCGAACCCGACCATCACCAAATTTACCATCGCGCTCTCGCAGCGCGTCACGAAGTCCAAGACGCTGAACCCGTTCACCCCATCCGAGCGCTGCTTCTGTGTTGTGACCGCGCACATCGTTTTCCACCGCCATTCGCTGTAGCGTCCTAGCCCCCATCAGTTCGAGTCCCTGGTTGATGATGCGTTTGTTTGCCGAGAGTAAATCTCGGTCAATCATGCACAGCCGATCGGCCAATTGTTCAACCTCGTTCTCAAGGTGCTCCTTCGGGACCGCCTTCAAGACCAACCCGATCTGTTGCGCCTCAGCACCACTAATCATGTCCCCGGTTAACATGAGTCGCTTTGCCCACTGCGGACCCACGTTATAAAGCCACATGTTATTAGGCAGTGCCCCAAGATCTCGTGCCGGCGGAAAACCGAACAACGCGTCGTCTGCACAGATGATCATATCCGTGAGTAACGCAACATCTGTCCCCCCGGCAAGACAATACCCATGCACCTGCGCAATCACCGGCTTGTGCATGTCGAACATGGCCATCCGGTACCGCTGGGCACGTTCCATCTGCCAGGCATCGTCATCGACGCTACGACCACCGCGGTAACTATTTTCTTTCGATTGCACCCGCGACACGGGCACATTGCCATCTGCCCCACTAAGGTCGTAGCCCGCCGAAAATGCGCGTCCCGCACCACGAATAATCGCGCAATGCACAGCGTTGTCATTATCCGCTTCCCACAGTGCTTCGTTGAGTTCCGATTGAAGTTTTAGCGATAGCGCGTTTAGTTTTTCCGGTCGATTTAACGTAATCCGCGCACGCCCGTTGTCGACCTCGTAGATAATGCTTTCAAATTCGCTCATGAATCTCCTCCCCGTTCATGCTCCCTAAGACGGCGCAAGCACCGCGATCAAGGCGCAAAAGGTTACATGAATTCGCCCGTCGACGCGGATAACATCCATCGGCAATTCGAGCATCCGTTTTAGGCGACAACGAAGACTCCAACTCAACGAAAGGGGGGCTCTATATGAGTAACCGACTCTCAGAAAAACGTGTACTGGTGACACAAGCAAACGACTTCATGGGACCCGTTACAGTCGAAGTGTTCGAGCGCGAAGGTGCATCGATTATCGCAAGCACCGAGCCCCTATACGACAAACAATCTTGTGATGCCCTTGTCGCCTCCAGTGGCGAGATCGATATTCTCGTTGCCAATCTGGCATCACCTAATTACAGCGGTACCGTCGTTACGGCGCTCACCGAGGAGGAATGGAAAACGCCTTTCGACATGATGGTTCATCCTTTGCATTGGCTTACGCAAGCGGTATTGCCTCAGATGCTAGAACGAAGGTACGGAAAGATCGTAGTGTACGGCAGCGCAACGGCACTTCGTGGCTTAAAAACGGTGGCTGCGTACAGTGCCGCGCGGGCCGCGCAAGTAGGCTACGTCCAATCCGTCGGTGTCGAGGTCGCGCCGCACAATATTCAAATTAATCTCATTGCCCAAAATTACGTTGCCAATCCTGATTACTACCCACCCGAATTGATGGACAAACCGTCATTTGTCGAATCCCTGAAACGACAAGTCCCTGCCGGTCGGTTAGGTACGCCCGAGGAGGACGCGTTGTTCGCATTATTTCTAGCGAGCGATGAAAGCGGCTTTTTCTGCGGACAGGCCTTCCCGTTCAGCGGTGGATGGGCACAACGATAGGCACACGCATCAGAAAATACCTACGTCCCATCGCCTGCCTCACCGCATCTAGCGAGTTTCGCTTGACACACGCGATCTAGTCACTTCCACTGATACGTTCCAGACTGAGCTGCCAAGGAATCCCCATGGACAACGTACGAGCTTTTCAGATCCATGTCGACGACGCGGACCTGAATGACTTGAATGACCGTTTGGCCCGAACGCGATGGCCGGAATCGGAACCCGTCGACGATTGGACCCAAGGCATTCCCCTTCAGTATGTCCAAGAGCTTTGTGCCTATTGGCAAACAGAATACAACTGGCGGACTACTGAAGAAGCACTCAGCGAAATTCCGCAATACGTGACCGAAATTGACGGCGTCGACATTCATTTTCTTCACCTGAAGTCTCCAGTTGGAAACGCAATGCCCCTTGTTCTAACGCACGGGTGGCCCGGATCGATCATCGAATTTATGAAAGTATTGGGGCCACTCTCAGACCCAGAAGCACATGGTGGCGACGCTGACGATGCGTTCCATTTGGTCGTACCCACGTTACCGGGCTATGGTTTTTCCGGGAAACCGACGACCACCGGTTGGGGCGTTGATAAGGTTGCTGGCGCCTGGGGTGAACTGATGCAACGACTCGGGTATCAAAGATACTTCGCGCAAGGCGGCGACTGGGGTTCTGCGGTCACGGCATCAATCGGCATTCAGGATCCCGAACATTGCGCCGGGATACACACCAACATGCCCATCGCCGCCCCCAGCGCGGATCAGATGAAAGATCTGACGCCACTGGAAGAAAAGGCAATCAAATCTAGGCAGTTCTATCAGGATTGGGATTCCGGTTACTCGAAGCAACAAAGCACAAGACCACAAACGTTGGGTTATGGCCTAGTCGACTCACCTGCGGGTCAAGCGGCGTGGATCGTTGAAAAGTTTTACCAGTGGACCGACTGCGACGGTCATCCCGAAAACGTTTTGTCCCGAGACGAATTACTCGACAACGTCATGTTTTACTGGCTCACAGGGTCGGGAGCTTCGTCGGCTCGACTCTACTGGGAGAGTTTCAATCGTGGCTCAACGGGCGATATCACCGTGCCATCGGGATGCAGTATTTTTCCGAAAGAGATTTTTTCGGCCTCAAAACGGTGGGTTGAAAATCGGTTCAAGGATTTGCGGTACTTCAACGTTCTGGAAAAAGGCGGCCATTTCGCAGCCTTTGAGCAGCCTTTAACCTTCGTCAACGAGCTCAGGAACTGCTTTCGTACCATGAGATAACATGGAACCTTGGTTGGTTGAGCTAATCGATTCAGCGGACGTGGCACGATTCGCGACGACCGACGGACGCCAGCCGCACCTCGTGCCCGTGGTCCTTGTTTCCGCGGGTAACCACATCTATCTCCCCATTGACGGCAAGCATAAGAAGCCCGGGACATTAAAGCGGCTGAGTAATATAGAACTGCACCCTGAAGTCACCCTTCTAGTTGACCACTACGAAGACGATTGGTCTCAGCTTTGGTGGGTCCGCGTCGACGCCATTGCGTCGATCGTTCCGATGCCCACCGCTGTGCGAAACAAGTTCACCGAAAAGTACACGGGCTATGGCCACACCGAGATTGGTATCGAATCGATCAAGCTCGAGGTGGTTAACGTCCAGAAGTGGTCAAACAGCGCCGAATAACCGAGCCCAGACGACGCCTCATAAATGGCTAGTTTCCAAATCGGTAGCGCAACTTAACCACCAAAACATCGATCACCGGATCCGAGAACGCGTCCGTCAACAGATTGCCAAATTCATCGTCAACCCGATTGTCGAGATTACTACCCCGGGTGTAGACGACGAATAGATCGGATAGCGGCGCAATCTCCCAACGATAACGAAGCTGAGCCGTCAATCGACTCATCGTGAAATCACCTATAGCCGCGTCGACATCTTTGTCGACTTCGATAAGTGCTCCGGGGACGATGGGGATCTGATAAAACGCCTGCTCATCAGCAACAATACCTGCCCATTGCATAGTCAGCCGGATCTGCTGACGAGCGGTAAGAAATACATCCATCGCGAGACGCGGTTGCCAATTGCCAGCATCGAACGTCGCCATTTGCCGCCCACCTTGGTGCAACAACCAACCCCGGTGTTGGCGGTAGTTGGCGTCAAGATCCAATGAAAAGCGGTCCGTCGGCTTATAAGTCATGCCGACTCCCATAAACTGCGTCCGCCCGGATAAGCTCTCTTGCATGCCACCGCCTTGGACGCTCCAGCTAAACTTTTGGCTCGTGTCCGTACCGAAAGCCAGTTCCCAAAACACGCGATCGTGAGTACGGAACGACCCATTTCCCCGGCTTTCAAGGTCTTCCCATCGACGCGGGAAATAATAGAGGTGGCCGCGCACTTCGTTTAGATTCTTAAATGTCAGACTGTTGCGCGAAAATATTCCCGTCTTGATGTTGCGGCCGTCACCGTTCACCCAATTTGTTAGCGTCGACATACTTTGCCAGGATCGAAACCGTTTCATCCCAGAGGACTTCATGTACATCAACGTGTAACGGCCGCCGATGCTATCCGACCGTTCTAGAAAGCCGAGATCGCTGATGTCTATTTTTTTGTCGAGGTATTCAAGCCCAAACATGTGCATCAGTCCGCGTCGTGGCGTGTAGTCAATATCCGTCCACCCGCCGAATCCCTTCGAACCTTCGATATCGCTCATCAGGAACTGGGTATCAACGTTTAACTTGCCGCTGGCGTTCATAAAGTGAACGTCGAATCCGTGCGTCGTCGCTTTACGTAATGGGTGGTCGACGAGGGTTCCCAGATAACCGAAGGAGCGTCGTCCTTCGTCCACACTCTCGTACATCAAACGCGCCACACTGAAATTACGGCCGTCGCCCTTGACCCCAGTTCGAACGCCGTCGCGTTGCCCATAGAGCACGGGATCATCTTCGAGCGCACTTAACACACCGTATCGCATCGCGCCCGTTTGCCCCGTCAATTTAAGCGCCCCCAAAAGCTGGGTCGGTTTAGATCGCTCATAACCCGGGACTGTGATGTCTTCTGGAATATCAATGAGAGGCGCGCCACCGATGCGGCGCGTATTAAGAAGCGTTGTCGGCGTGCCGGTAAAACTCCTCGCCGTCTTCCGAGCCCCTCCGGAACCACCACCGCTGGACCTCATCGTCTGGGACCGCGGCGACGTGATGAAGTTCTCATTGCCTTCGAGGAAAAATAAGCGCTTCTCGGGGAAGAAAGTCTCCCTCGACGTCAAGTTAACAACCACATCATCGGATTCCACCGATCCAAAATCAGGGTATAGCGCTGCCGTTAACTGGAGATCGCTCGTTGGACGCCAAAAGATATCGACGCCGGCTCGCACGTCGGCCTCATCGACGCCAGGCCCACCATCGTAGCTCCCCGATCCATAGGGAAAAGCGACCAATTGCTTCTTCGGCGTAACGCCTGGCAACGCCATCGGTTTCAGCGCCGACATAAAACGCGCCCCTGTAAACGGCAAAGCTGGCCAACCCCACATCTCAGAAACGTAAGCCACCTGTCGATTAACCCAAAATCCCATCGTGCGATCACCATCGACCCGCGGCAACGTCATCATCGACCACGGCAAGAAAACTTCGAGGCTCCATCCATCTGAACGCGCGTGCGTTGCAGCTTCCCAGGGCCCGTCCCATTCCAACGCAAACGATCGTTCCGGCGCGACTTTTCCATCGATCAAGGTGCCGCCGAGCGCGACGTTAAACACGTACCCGTAAAGACCTTCGCCCGATGTATCGAGAGCGATACCCCACTGGTCTCGATTAATGTGAACATCACGACTCGACAGGCGCGCGATCAACGTTTCGGCAGGTTGATAATTGATGACACCGATGTAAAGCCCTTGATCGGTGTAAATAAAACGCATTTCCGTCGGATGCCTGGCCGGCTCCAATGTATCAGGATTAATAACAACCATATTGTCGTGCGGCGTGACTTCGTTCCAAATTGCTTCGTTCAAGACGCCGTCAATTTCGATACCCGCGTTCTCGTATCTGGGAACGGCCAGCGCATCCTGGCGGCCGGGCCCTCGCATAACAATCGATGCGCCTTCGGATCCCGCGTCGTCGCCGTCCATTGAAACCTGAGCCGCGTTGCCAGCGATTCTTCTTAGTGAGGCCACCCCAAATCGATCCACCGAATGTTGAGAAGCTGGCGCTCGTGCATCCGTTACGGGGCCTTTGAAAGGACGTGCCAACGACGCGGCCCTTGCACCCTCCCAAAACCAAGCGCCGGCATAACGTCCAGCGCTCACTTCTTTCACGAAGTCGTGCGGCGCCGGCGTAAAAACAACCACGCGATAATATCGCTCGCCATCAACAGAAACCTCGACAACCGTTGACTCGAGACCGCCGCCCACGGCTTCACGTTGTTCTGCTGCGCGCAGGGGATCCGCAAAACTACCGATGACCACTCCCCCGCCGTCGTCACTTGAGACTACGGACAGAGCAGCAAACCACACGCAAAGATAGGCTACGACGCGAGACATTCAGGAAAACCATGGAGAGAGCAGCCGCCTACTATACCAGTCTCTGCTCGCCTACACCGAAACACGTCGCCATCGGACGACCTGCATTAAACTAACGATTGAAGGCATTTTCTTTAAGTTATTAAATATTTACATTAGTTTTGTATCTTATTGTTTTTTAAATGTTTACGTACTCATATTTTTCGAAAAGGAAAGCTTATGGAATCGGACGAATCAAGCATCGCCGTGGTCACCGGCACGAGCACCGGAATTGGGTTCGCCACCGCTCTTGAACTCGCACGACACGGCCACAAGGTGTTTGCCGGCATGCGAGACACCAACAAAGCTCAAGCGCTAGCAACAGCATCGGAACAGGAGGGTCTCGACGTTACCATCGTCGCTCTGGACGTTACGTCAGCGGTTTCCACCGACGCCGCATTCGCGCGGATTCGTCGAGCAGGACCCGTCAACGTGTTAGTCAACAACGCCGGTATAGGCGGCGCAACGCCTTTGGAATTAACGCCTGAAGACGAGCATCGCGCAATATTTGAAACCAACTATTTTGGTGCCGTGAGATGCATACAGGCGGTTTTGCCCGAAATGCGTGAGCGGTGTCGGGGTACCATCGTCAACGTCACGTCTATGGAGGGATTGGTCGCCATGCCCAATCAAATTCCATATTCGGCTACCAAATGGGCACTGGAATGTCTCGGAGAAGCGCTCGCCCATGAAGTGTTCCGTTTCAACGTACGTGTCGTCAACGTCGAACCCGGCGTCATCATGACTCAAATTTTTGACAACTCGACCGCAGCAACTCGCTACGATCGGGAGTCGCCCTACCAGCCGATCATGCGACGCAACGGCAAGATGTTTAAAGCCGGATTCGAGGCAAACGTTCAGCCCGAGCGTGTTGCCGAAACGATCCTCGCCGCAATCAGCAGCCCCGAGTACCGATTAAGATGGCCCGTGGGTGAGGATGCCGAGGGCATGTTTAACGGGCGTCGAGCTATCGATGACGAAAAGTGGATCGAAATGGGAGCGGATCTGAGCGATGAAGACTACAACCGTCGCTACGAAGAATATTTTGGCGTTCGGCTCAGTTGATAGCCCGAAGAGGCACACCCTCCACGGTAACTCGATGCATGAGCCGGCGCTGACCGTGGTAGTCGTTTAGCGCGTAGTGCCAGGTTGCACGGTTATCCCAGATAACCAACGTGCCCGGTTTCCAGCGATACCGAATTGTATGTTCCGGTCGTGCGCCGAAACGGTACAGATACGCAAGCAATGACGCCGACTCGCTCGTTGACCAACCGTCGAAACGCACCGTAAACGAAGGATTCACGTATAGCGACGGCCGACCAGACCCCGGGTGCTCAATGACAACGGGGTGAACCGCATCTTGGACCGCCAATTCCGGGTTGTGCAGGCGCTTTCGAGGGCGATCGCCCTCCATGGGTTCGTGGCCGAATACATGTCGACTCGAATGCACGGCGCGCATCAACGAAAGCGCTTGTTTGAAACCATCAGACAGGTTGGCGTACGCCGCGTACATACTGGCAAAAAGCGTATCGCCACCCGTATCAGGAACTTCTATTGCATAAAGCATTGAACACATCGCCGGAATGTCATCGTAGGAATGGTCCGTATGCCAACCACCACCAATGTTCAATTCTTGATCGGGCTCTTTTAATACCTCCGCTACGCGGGGATTCTCCACCACCGGCGTAAAGAATCGATTCACGTTGATCGCGCCCCAACGCTGGGCAAATGCAAACTGTGCATCCGGGGTCAAATCCTGATTCGGAATCGACAGCACGCCGCGATCCCACAACAAGTTTTGCAACGTAGCAAAATCGCGATCGGAAATATCCTGACAATCGATGCAGTCGACTTCCGCCCCCAGGATCTCCGAAAGATGCGTAACCTTCATCGACTCAACTTACATCGTGGTCGCTTGATAGACCAGACGTTTAAAGTCATGGCTAAAGGGATGCCAAAAACCGGGCAACCGCTGGGTAAACACAATGCCTGAGATACCCGAAGCCGGTGACATCCACGAGTGGGTTCCCGCCATCCCGCCCCAGTGGTACTCGCCAATTGCCGCATCGCCCTCGTCAGGCCTGGGCGCGGTTTTGATGGCAAATCCAAGCCCAAACACGGTGTCGGGCATGAACCAATTGGGCAGCTGAACACCGACACCATCGGGAAGCTGATTAGTCCTCATCATCTCCAAGGTCGTCGGTTGGAGTATGCGAGCGTCATTGACGAATCCGCCACCCACAATCATTTGGATAAAGCGGGTGTAATCGCCAATCGTCGAAACCAAACCGCCGCCGCCACTTTCCATCGCCTTAGGCTCCAGGTAATCACCCAACAACGTGTCCGGCACCACGTTGAGCCCTGGCTTCATGGGGTCCAACATATTGACGGGGGCGTAGTTGGCGCAAAAACGATCGTGCTTCTCGGTCGGCACGTGAAAACCGGTATCGAGCATGCCCAGCGGTTCGAATATGCGCTGCGATAAGAACTCGCCGAAGCGCAGACCCGACAATATCTCAATGAGCCTCCCCAGAACATCGACAGAAACGCTGTACTGCCATCGTCGTCCGGGCTGATAAGCGAGTGGAATGTCGCCCAGTTTACGGACCATGTCTTCGAGGGTCGCCGTTGGAGCCGAAACGCCGGCCGCGTTGTAGATGGGGTCCACCACACTTTCGGCAAATAAGCCGTAGGAAAAACCTGCGTTATGACACATTAGCTGCCGGATAGTTGGCTCAACAGCAACCGGCTCGACCAAGCCAACATCGTTAGCCCCATCCTTGACCACGCTAAGCGAACCAAGCTCCGGTAGATAGTCTCGCAAAGGGTCGTCCAACTGAAATTGGCCCTCTTCCCACAGCATCATCGCCGCGCACGACGTGATTAACTTGGTACTCGAATAAATGCGATAAATCGAATCGGCCTGAATAAGCCGCTCGGCTTCACGATCTTGATGACCCGCGAGATGAAAGTCCACGATATCCTGGCCGTCAAGGACGACCGACGCCGCCATCGCCAACAAATCGTCTTGGACGTACTTGTCCAGCGACGCATGGACATGGGAAAAATCGTAGCCAGAATCGACCGTTTCCATTAGTCCTCCCTCCACCAAAATGTCTTTCGGCGGGCCCAGCTAGAAGCTATTGCCGACCGTAATTTTCGTCGTACTTTCGAATTTCAGCACGGCCTACAACGAGGTGATGAACTTCGTCAGGACCATCCGCAATCCTCAGGGTTCGCTGACCCGTGTACATACCGGCCAAAGGCGTCCACTGCGAAACACCGCTCGCACCATGAATTTGAATGGCTTGATCAATGATGCTGCAAACGCGCTCCGGGATCATAGCTTTAATCATATGGACCCACACCCGCGCCTCCCGATTCCCGAGCACATCCATCGCCTTAGCGGACTTCAAGACCATCAAGCGCATCGCCTCAATATCGATTCGTGCCCGCGAGACCAATTCCAAGTTTTTCCCGAGTTGAATAAGGGGTCGCCCGAAGGCTTCTCGCGACATGCCGCGACGCACCATTAAATCCAAGGCGCGCTCGGCTTGACCAATGGATCGCATGCAGTGATGTATACGCCCCGGTCCGAGCCGCCCTTGCGATATTTCAAATCCGCGCCCTTCACCAAGCAAGCAATTTTCCTTTGGCACGCGTACGTCTTCGAGTTTGATATGCATGTGACCGTGAGGCGCGTCGTCGTGACCGAACACCGTCATCGGACCTAGAATATTCACGCCAGGGGTATCGAGCGGTACAAGGATTTGTGATTGCTGACGATGCGGTGGCGCGTCCGGACTACTTTTCACCATGCAAATCATGATTTTGCATCGTTTATCACCCGCACCGGAGATATAGAACTTTTCTCCATTGATCACCCACTCGTCGCCCTCGAGAACCGCCCGGGTACCTATTTGCTTGGCGTCGGACGAAGCCAAATTAGGTTCGGTCATTCCGTACGCTGACCGGATTTCGCCCTCAAGAAGAGGCTTCAGCCACTTTTCCTTCTGCTCTTCATTTGCATAGCGTTCGAGCACTTCCATATTGCCCGTATCTGGCGCGCTGCAATTAAGGCATTCCGAAGCAATAGGATTCTTTCCCAACTCCGTTGCGATGTACGCGTAATCAAGATTCTTGAGACCTTCACCGGTATCGGCATCCGGTAGGAAGAAGTTCCAAAGCCCATTTGATTTAGCCTTCGTCTTCAGACCACCCAAGATTTCTTCCTGACGCGGAGACAGACTCCACCGGTCGCCGTGTTCGCCAGCGGCCTCAAAATACTCTTCGGTCCGTGGCTCAATGTCCTCGCTGATGAATTTCTTGACGCCGGCCACCAGCGGCTCGACCTCCTCTCTCATCGTTAAGTTATTGAGATCCGCGTCTAAATCTACGGTTGCAGCTTCCGCCATGTGTTTCCCCTTCTCATGGAATTCGTACCAAGCGACTTATTCTACAAGTAAAGGAGACGTCCGCCAGTAACCACTACCGCGCATGTTTCTTTATGTCGGCAGCTAGCTTTTCAAGGAAGGGCGTCAAGTCAGCAGCAAACGCTGGATGCTTGCAAAGATTTTCGTAATGCGCCGTCGCGTATTCAAAACCGCTCCAATCGATGGGCTCGCATTCGATCGCCTCAATGGTCCGTCGCCATGCTCGCTCACGTGAGAACAAACTCAACTCCGCAACAAAACAGATATCCGCCAACGTCAGTTCCGTACCCGCGATGAATCCGGCCCCAGCCGCCATCGCCCGCTCAATCCCATCCAGATAATTCGTGAATGCGTCTCGACCCTGCGTGTGTATCTCGCGCGTTAACCGATCGCTCCCAAGACATAGCAGGTAATGTTGCGTGTCCCTTGCAAACACGAGACTCGCGTCGAGAAAGCTATCAATCCTTGATGCTTGGTAGGGGTCTCTCCCGTAGACGCCCCTGTCATCGTTGGCCAACCGTGCGACTGCTCGCATGATGCTATTGGACTCAAAAATTCCGACGGAACCGGTGTCGTCAAATGCAGCCGGCACGTTACCGAATGGATGCGCCCTTAAAAACCTATCCGTCTTGTATAACGCTCCACTAAAACCTGTACGCCCCTTCCGCTCAAGCCCAGGATCGCGTCGATCGTCTTCTTCGAGGGGACGCGCATCAAAATCCCACAACCATTGGCCGAGTTCGCGAGGGGGTGCCCCGCGTACTTGGACTTCTACGCCCAAATACCTTCCAGTAATTGTCGCTTTCCAGACCCGCGGATTAGGCAAATACGAAAATATTCTGATCATTCGAGGACATTACTCCAGAATGTCACGGTCATTGTATAGTTCTTCTATCTAGAAGCGCGCGGTAGCACCAATGGAGCGAGATAACGAGTTAAGAGAGCGAGCGGCGCAGGTCATACCTGGAGGCATGTACGGTCACATGTCGGTCCTCAGACGGATGCCGCCAGAATATCCCCAGTACTTTGAGCGTGCCGACGGATGCCGCCTCTGGGACGTCGATGGTAACGAGTACATTGACTATATGTGTTCATACGGGCCGATGATTGCCGGCTACGGCAACCCACGGATTCGTGCAGCCGCTGATGCCCAGCGCGCACGGCTGGACATAGCAAACGCACCCGCTGCCGTCATCGTTGACTTAGCCGAGCGACTCGTTCAACAGGTCACACACGCGGAATGGGCGATGTTTGCGAAAAATGGGAACGATGCGACCACGATTTGCGTTATGTGCGCGCGTGCGCGTGCGGACAACCCCGTCATACTCGTCGCAAATGGTGCGTACCACGGCGCCCAACCGTGGGCGAATTACATGTCGAAGGGCACGCCCAACGACGAACATCAGTACTTCCATCCTTACCAGTTCAATGACGTCACGAGTCTTAATGAGGCCGCATCCAAAGTTCGTGGACGCTTAGCTGGGATCATTGTCTCCGCATTCCGTCACGACGCCGGTCACCATCAAGAACTCACGGATCCTGGATTCGCTCGCCGCGTTCGTGAGATTTGCGATGAGGAGCAAGCAGCTCTCATCCTCGACGATGTCCGCGCGGGACTGCGCTTGTCGCTCGACGCGAGTTGGTCAGCCATCGGGGTTCATCCGGATCTCTCCGCATGGGGCAAGGGCCTTGCCAACGGAGAGCCTCTGGCCGCGGTTCTTGGTAACGAGCTTTATCGAGACGCCATGACCAAGATTTTTGTCACCGGTTCCTTCTGGTACCAAGCCGCCCCCATGGCCGCCGCAATCGAAACACTCGATGTCCTTAGGGAACTAAACGGCCCACGGTTAATGGGACACCTGGGGCAGCAACTCCGTGACGGACTATATGAACAGGCACAAAGACACGGCCATGGCATTATTCAAAGTGGCCCCCCGCAAATGCCTACGCTCATGTTTGAAGACGATCCCAAGGCCGAAAAAGGAATGGCCTTTTGCGGACTCGCCATTAAGGAGGGCGTCTTTCTACATCCCTGGCACAACATGTTCTTGTCCACCGCACATACAGAAGAAGATATCGGACAAACGTTAGAAGCCACGGACCGCGCCTTTCGACAACTCGGCTAATTCGGAATACAGCCTTCAGGATTTGGACGTAGACACGATTTGAGGTGATCATGCGGCGATGCGTAACGAAGATCCTCGAGAAGTTCGCGTAATTGAACGTCCGTTCGATTTAAAGCTCTGTTTGCCAGGTAGCAAATCGGTCGGGCTCAGACAATTGGCGATCAGCGCGCTGGCTCATGATTCTAGCGCCATTCAGAACCTCGATCGTTCGAGCGACATCAACGCAATGACCAACGCCTTAGGCCAATTTGGCGTTGAAATACAACGTATTGGTAACAGACTCAATATCGATCCAACAAAGTTCAATTTTACGAGTGACGTCCATTTAGACCTTGATATGAGCGGTGTCTCGTTGCGCCTGCTATTAGCCGTCAGCGCGCTACGAACAGGGTCAACAACCTTTGACGGTCATGCATCGTTACGCGCACGTCCTAATCAACATTTGTTAGAAGCACTTAAGCAACTCGGCTGCACAGTTCAATCAAATGAGGGTCGCCTTCCGATTGCCGTCAGCGGACCAGCAACCGGTAATTCAGTTCGCCTGCAGACCAGCGTTACCAGCCAGTACTTAACCGCGTTATTGCTTGCCTCTCCTGTCTTCACGCAAGGACTTCGTGTCGAGCTGGTCGACACGCTGACCAGCGCACCCTACGTCGAACTTACGCTCAACGAAATGGCGCGTCGTGGCGTCTCTGTCCAACGTGACGGAAACATCCTAAAGGTTAAACCGCAGACCTATCGTGGAAGCAACGTCGATATCGAGGGAGACGCCACCGCCTCAACCTATTTTGCCGCACTCGCGACCCTTCACCAATCAACCGTCCACCTCGACAATCTGGCTCTAAATACGACTCAAGGCGACATCGAGTTTCTCAACGTCTGCGAAAGACTGGGCGCAACCGTAGATCGCGACCACGGCGGCATCACGATTTCCGGTCCAGCTCAACTCAATTCGCTGGGCGAAATCTGCATGGTCGACATGCCGGATGCAGCCCTGACCTTAATGGCAATGGCGCCGTATCTGCCGGATAAAACCCATATCACGGGGTTGGCAACCCTGCGGCACAAGGAGTGCGATCGCATTAGTTGTCCAGCGCAAGAACTCCGAAAAGCGGGGATCACCGCGGAGGAAGGTCCAGATTACATTACGATCGTTCCCGGCAACACGCAGCCTGCGACGTTCGAAACCCACGATGACCATCGCATGGCAATGTCACTTGCAATATTCGCTACACGTACACCAGGTTGTTCAATCCGAGACCCTAGTTGTGTTGAGAAAACATACACGAACTTTTGGGCCGATCTCGACCGCGCCTACCAATGAATAAGTCGTGTGGTGGTATGACTTCCTACGCCACCGTGCCCTGATCGCGAAGCCGTTGAATCTCGTTGGAATCAAAACCGTATTCGTCTAAGACGGCGTCGGTGTGTTCACCCAGCTGCGGTGAGCACCGAAAGATATCCGTCTCGGTATCGCTAAATCGACCCGGCGGCCGAGGCTGTCGCATCGCCCCTCCGTACGGGTGTTCGAACTCGACAAGCGCTCCCATTGCTTTCACTTGAGGATCCTCGATCACTGCTTCACGGGAATTTATTTCGGCAAACGGCACTTCGTTTTCACCCAAACGTTCGACCAACTCGGCCGTCGTGAATTGCGCATAGGCATCGGTAATCAGCTGTTGAAAAAGATCGCCGTTTTCTTGCCGGGCCCGCGGCGTTGCAAATCGCTCATCCCCGAGAAGCTCATCCAACTCAAGTGCGGTAAAAAGCCCACTCCATTCGGCGGGTTGTACCGGCATGGTAGCGATGTATCCGTCCTTCGTTTGTCGAACAAAATACGCATGCGACCCGAACTGTCTCTTCGGAATATCGTCTCCTATAAAAGTGAAATTCGCCATGCTGTCAGGCCAAAGAAAAAATAAACTGGAATCGAGCATCGATATCTCGACGCGCTGTCCGCGACCCGTTTTCTCGCGCGCATAAAGAGCCGAACAAATATTTTGAGCGGCCGTGATCGACGTCAGCTTGTCACACATCAGTGTATTGATCATCTGCGGTCTTTCCACCGTCGGATCTGCCTGTAGAGAAGCCATTCCCGAAATCGCCTGGATTACGGCGTCGTATACGCGCCTATTTGCATACGGCCCAGTCGGACCAACACCGTTAATGGATGCGTAGATTAAACGTGAGTTGATTGCTTGCATTCTTTCCCACCCGAATCCAAGCCGTCCCATAACGCCCGGGCGAAAGTTCTCAACAACCACATCGGCCCCACCCAGAAGACGTTCGAGCACACGTTTTCCCGAGTCCTCGGAGAGATCTAGAACAAGAGAGCGTTTGTTTCGGTTCATCATGGCAAAGGGACCGCTCACGCCGTTCCGCCGTTGACGGAACCCAGGTCGCATTGCCTCACCGCCAGGTGCTTCAATCTTGACGACGTCTGCGCCATGATCACCAAGGATCGACGTCGCGATAGGACCCGAGTAAATAGTCGTTAAGTCAATGACCCGAACACCGTCTAGTGGACCAGACATTTTACGTCCCCCCCTTATCTTGTCCGTCCCTTTTAGCCACGCTACGCGAGCTCAGCTCGCACGGTTTTCCGGATTCGTGGCGAAACCGTCGACTCGTCAAAATCATCTTTCTTCGAATACACCACTTCGCCGTGAGTGATAAACGGCACCGCTTGCGCCCAAAGCTCACCCGTCGATGACATGAGCGGCGACGACGAATACTGCGCAAGGTAAACGCGTCGCTGCTGGTCTGTGGTATTGGGTCCGCTTCGATGCAAGTTCGTACTCGAAAACACAGCGATGCTTCCTGCACCCATGGTAATAACCTCGCCCGTCTCCGCACCTGCATATCCGATCAAATCGTTTGTTCCTTCCTCACGTACGTGATCAAAAATGTGATTTCGAGTCTCTAAAACGTCATGTGGCAACACGGAAATGGTCCCGTTTGCTTCGGTCATATCGTCCAATGCGCACCAACAAGTCAAGTACGGGGTATGCGTCGTGGCCGGATCGAAAGCTTTGACGTAGCCAGAATCCTGGTGCCAAGCGAACTTCATCCCCTGATCCGCACCTTTGACGACCCACTGTTCGTTAAACAGGAAAACGGTATCCCCGAGAAAAGAGGTTGTGATCTTGGCCATGAGGGGGCCAAAGAGAAAGTCGGCGAGTCGTGCACTCGACCGATAACGATTGCTGATGAAGTAGCGCTTACCACGGTGCGTTATGCCCAGTACGTCAATGCCTTGGGCGTCCATCGCAGCATCGGTATAACCAACGAAGTACGCGCTTTCTTCTCGTAACATCCCTAAAGTTCTGTCATCGATCACCGCGGGCAGAACGGTAAATCCAGTTTCGCGATAAGCGTCAACGGATGAAGTTGGTACCTCATATTCCATCAAACCAGTATAAGGCAAGCTCCGGCGTCTTTTTAGCCGGTACCAAATCCGCGTCCGCGCCCCGAGTGTTAAACTAAACCAATGCAGAAGGTTTTAGTCGTTGACGACGACGCCCATATCCGGGACATAGTCTGCTTTGCATTACGGCGCGAAGGTTTCGAGGCTGTCGAGGCGTCGACGGGTCGTGGGGCGGTCGAGAGATTTGAGGCAGAGCAGCCTGATCTCATCGTGCTTGACGTACTAATGCCCGAAGGAGACGGTATCGCCGTTTGTCAGAAAATCCGTCAGTCGTCTATCGCCCCGATTATATTTTTGTCTTCCAAAGATGCCGAAGCCGACCGTATCAAAGGGTTGGATATCGGTGGCGACGATTACGTGACAAAGCCTTTTAGTGTTCGGGAGCTCATTGCTCGCATAAAAGCGGCTTTGCGTCGGATTGACGATCAACCCGTTGTGCTCGAAAGCCATCTCTCGATCGGCCCGCTGAATATGAATATTGAATCTCGAACCGCCTCAATTGACGGCCAAATACTTGACCTAACGCGCACCGAATTCGATCTTTTGACCGCGATGGCTCGCCACGACGGCAAGGTGCTCGCGCGCGAGAAGCTCATGTCCGGCGCATACGCGGCAAATCGGATTGTCAGTGACAGGACGATCGATAGTCATATCCGTCGACTACGAAAAAAGTTACGTAATCTTGGAGTCGATCCAATTCACACAGTACATGGCGTGGGTTTTCGCCTTTCGTTCAGATAAGTCGTGATCAAGATGATTCGGTTTCGATTGCGCACGGTCCTTGTCGGTCTGAGCCTGATCGTCATGATTCTTCCATTGGCAGGTATTCAAATCCTTCGTCTATACGAAAGTGCACTGGTACGGCAAACCGAATCGGAGCTCCTAGCCCAAGGAGTGTTCGTCACAGCCATGTATCGACGATCGTTTCAAGCAATGACCGAGAGCCAAGCCGAACCCGCGCATCAAGATTTTCGCGTCAACCCGACGAAACAAATCTCAGGTGAACTCGATCTTGCGACCTCGGAAATTCAACCTTCGTTCACTACAATAGATGAGCAAGAACCTCCGGATCCGGTCGCTCGTGCTATAGGTTTGACTCTCGAGCCTGTGCTCGTGGAGGCTTCAAAAACAACTTTCGCAGAGATATACGTGTCAGACCATCATGGGCGTATCGTTGCATCTACGGAGAACGCGCTCGAACAGTCGATTGACGCCGACGACCCGATAAATGCTGTCTTCTCGGGAACATCGATGAGCCAATTACGGCGTATCTCCACCGTGGAGCCTTCAGGATTCATCGGATTCGGAAGCAGATCCAATCTAGCCGTTCTCGTTGCTCTTCCGATCATCGAAAACGGCACGGTCATGGGCGCCGTCGTGCTGTCCCGCCCACCACCGAACATTTTCACGGCGCTTTATGCTAAACGACTCCTTTTGCTTGAAGCGGCCGGAGTCCTTCTCGCGGTCGTCGTCCTTATTTCAATTTTCACTTCGCGGACAGTGGTGAATCCTATTCAACGGTTGGCAAAAGAAGCCGATCTCGTGGCACGCGGCAAACAACAAACATTCGACGATAACCACGTCTACCGGACTCTCGAAGTCGATCAACTCGCAAAGCGCCTCAAGGAAATGGCGGATGCGCTACAACTGCGTTCCCACTACATACGAGATTTTGCACGCCATGTCAGCCACGAATTTAAAACACCCATCGCCGCCATCAAGGGTGCGGCCGAAGTGCTGGAAGATCACGCCGGCGACATGACGGCCCAAGAACGCGCTAAATTCATGGGGAACGTTCGGTCTGACCTTGCTCGACTTGAACGGTTGACCAACGGTCTACTGGAACTCGCGACCGCCGAAATGTCTCGTGCGACCGACGTGTCTTGCGTTCTCGCCGACGTCGCAGGAGAGTTCCGACGTGCATCAATAGACGGGGCAACACGTACCCCGATGGCAATACCCGAGAAAAACCTCGGCGCCATCCTGACTCATTTAATCAAGAACGCCGAACAACACGGTGCTCACTCGATTGAAATTCATAGCGCAATCGTCGGCCAGCAGCTCCAAATCGACGTCACGGACGACGGCGAAGGCATTACTGACTCAAACAAACATCTGGTATTCGACCCGTTCTTTACAACCTATCGCGATGGAGGTGGTACTGGTCTTGGACTTTCGATTGCCCGCGCAATAGCACGTAACGCCGATGGCGACCTTGATTACATCGCCGAAGCGGTCGGAACCGGAACGACATTCCGCCTAGCCATTCCGTTGGCCCGATCTCACGATCAGTTCAACCCATAAAGTCGCTCAGCATTTTCGCGCGTAATTCGCTTTCTTTCGTGGTCCGGAACATCGCAGAAAATTTCATCCAGCACGTCTAAAGAACACGGCCACGTTGAATCGACGTGGGGGTAGTCAGATCCCCACATCAGATTGTCGATCCCTATCAACTCCCGAGTGAGTACAGCAGGCCGATCATCTTCGATGGTGGCATAAAACTGCCGAGACCAAACATCTTGGGGCAGCTCCCCCGTATATTCATCGGAACGGAACCTGTATTCCCGCTGTAGTCCCTGATCAATGCGATCCAGCCAGTGCCCAATCCAGCCACCGTTAAATTCGGCAACCACGAACTTTAAGTCAGGATGCTTCGTTGCGACGCCTCGACAGATCAAGTCAGTCAAGGTTCTTTGAATCGTGCTCTGCGTGTTCGCGTAATCGGCTATAGGGTCACGCGTCGCCTTGTTCGGCCGAAATTCAGGTGGTAAATACGCGTTCGTTCCCACATGCATCGACAGCGGGAAATTGGCTTCCTCGGCCAAAGTCCACACACCCTCGTAACACGGATCATGGTATGGCGCACCCGCCGGCGACGTGCAGGGTATGCATCCGCCAAGAAATCCGTTCTTGATGACGCGATTCAGCTCTTCGCGTGCAGCGACCGGATCCTGCATTGGAATCGCAGCTAAACCAAACAATCTCGAATCGGAATTTTTGGTGTAATCCAGAAGCCAATCGTTGTAATTCTTCTGGCAAGCAACAAGCAATTCGGTATTTTCAAAACTAAACAGTCCAAAAAAACCGGGATAGAGGAATTCCGCTGCAATCCCGTCCACGTCTTGATCGACGTGACGACGTGATCCGTCCCTAATCCCCTCGCGAAGACCGTCGTAACCCCGAGACATAATCGCCGTGACTTCGGGATCGGCCAAATCATCGACTTCCGGCTTACGGCCGGGCCTCCGCTGCACCTCTACACCATCGCGCATTCGAAGTCCCGCAATCCCTATCCGTCGACGGATACCCGCCTTGCCTTTTGACGGAATAATGATCGCGTCTTGTTCCGTGCCCGCGTGCATAACCCTCGGCGCGTCGTCTCCAAAACGTTCGGGCAAACCGACGAACACGTCGGCTCCTTCAACCACATGTGAATCCGCCGAAATCGGATGCATTACCGTGTCCCTCATTCAATCGATCGGAAACCGAAGCAAACTAATATCCAAGATCTTTGTCAATCACTCCTTCCAAAGCCATACCTGTGCGAACGTGTTCGAGGTTCCGGATGAACCGATCAAGATTTCGGGACGCTCGAAACTGGCTCGCGCCGGCCGTGTGGGGACTCATGACAACGTTCTCGAGTAACCAAAGATCACTGTCTGCTGGAAGCGGTTCGCGCGGAGCGACGTCCAACGCAGCGCCAGCAATTGCTCCTTCCTTCAAAGCTTTGACCAGATCCTCCTCAACCATTACTTCTCCGCGCGTAACGTTAACGAGTACAGCCGTATCCTTCATGGCCAAAAACGCCGATGAATCGAATTTTCCTCGTGTCTCGGACGTTAACGGACAGCATATCGACACCACGTCAGATCGTCTCAACATGGACTCAAACCCGTCGAGACCCGCGACCTCGTCAGCACCATCAGACACTTCCATCTCTTCGCGATCTAACGCGATCACCCTCATACCAAACCCGACCGCTCGCCGAGCCATGGCTTTACCGGTACCACCAAACCCAAAGATCCCCAGGGTAGCTCCCGTCAGCTCAATTTCTTTCGATCTCATTTCGGGCCGATGCTTCCAAGAATCCGGGCCTAAACGTAATGCCGTGCCTAATTGCCGCGTCAGCATCAACAGAAGGCCGAAGCCGTGGTCGGCGAGATGTTCACCCACCAACCCTTTTTCGCTCGTGAGAATGACATCGCTTGATACGAATTCATCGTAGAGAAACATATCCACGCCCGAAGCAATCGCATGCACCCACTTGAGTCGATTGCTCGCAAGAAACATCCTTTTCGATACAAGTCCTAGTACGACGTCGGCGTCGCCTACATGGTCGATCGCATCTTCGGATGTACTCACGACTACGTCAGCGTTCCCACCTGCAATGCGGATTCGTTCGATCTCGTTATCGGGGACCGACGGCAAGGTCAGTCCGGGAATAATCAGAATCTTCACGAAAATTCCACTTCAACGTCACCAATGGCAGCACCAAAATCGCCGCGCCAGCAGCCGCTTCGGACGATCCTTTGTCGAGTATACGAACCGGTAATCACTTGATCTCCCGCTTTAATCGACCGATCAAACCGAGCCAGCGTCGCTGCCAGAGCCACAAGCGAATCGAAGTGATCATCAATGTGGTTTTTCGCAGCAACCGTTTCGACGTGCTCTCCATCCCGAGTTAAATCCACGGAGAGCGAATCGAAAGGAAAAGCACTCCAGTCGAGTTGCCTTGCTTCACCGACGACTATCCCCCATTGCGACAGATTGTCCTCTAGGCGTTGCCGCGGTGTTGCTTCGGGTTTTAAGCGTTGCTCGTTAATCTCAAAGGCCGGTGCCACGGATCCAACGGCATTGATCAAGTCGTCGCGATCCGCGTCCCCACCCACATCGCGTTCAAAACTAAAACAGAGTTCATTTTCGAGGCCGTAGATTCCCGGCTCAGAGAATGGCAACTGGGTCCCCGTTGAAAAGACACGTTCAGCCAGGATATGTCCGAACGGCCGAAAGCCCACACCCATGGAATCCCTCGCCTGTCCCGACGTCAGGCCGACCTTCCAACCCGCGTTCTTGCGAGCCCCGAGTTTCACCAATTGGCGTTCAAGACCAGCGTACAGTTCATCCATCAAGCAAAGTCCTCAAGTTTGGACTTCCACGCCAGCGCCTCCTCGGGCGAACGGATAGTCGCACCCATACCCGGTTGCGGTGACACGGGGACCAACACACGATCAACGTCCAGTGCGGCAAGTGCGTCGAGTCCATCATCGGAAGCTGGATAACTGACCGTGATTTCGAGTTCGTCAGGATCTCTACCATTCGATTCCGCCGTCGTCCTGGCAAGCGCAATCAGATCTTCCGGCAGTTCGCGCGCAGGGAAAAATCCATCACCAATCCGTCCTGCGCGTCGAGCCGCCGCTCGAGAATGCCCCCCGACGATCACCGGTACGCTGCCTTCCGAGGGCCGTGGTAAACAATAGACATTGTCAAAACGAAAAAAATCGCCGTAAAACGACGCTTTCTGTTGCGACCAGAGCGCACGCATTACCGCGACGTACTCGTCAGTCCGTGCTGCCCGATCATCAAAAGACGCACCTATGACGTCAAATTCCTCACGCATCCAACCAACACCGATTCCTAGCAAAACCCGGCTGCCACTCATGAGATCAAGCGTCGCAATCTGTTTCGCCACAACTACTGGATTGTGTTGCGGAAGGATAAGTATTCCAGTGCCAAGCTTAATTCGTGTCGTATGAGCCGCCACGTACGCCATCCAGATAAGCGGATCCGGCAGCGGCAAGTCGTATCGGTCTCCCGCCATCCTGCCATCTTTTGAGTAGGGATATTTTGATGCATGAAGTTCGGGAATAACCGTGTGTTCAACCGTCCATGCCGAGTCAAAGCCAGCCTCTTCAGCGGCAACAATCAATTCGACCGCATGAGCCGAGTCAATAAAACGTCCCGTATTGCAATAACGTAGACCGAATTTCATCAACTTGCCCCATCCCGTTCCATATCAACGCTTGAGCATACCCGGTGTTGACGGTAGCGTAATCACCTTGCAAGTAAGTAGGCACAAGAAAGCCATGCGTACCGGACTTCGCGTTATCGACACTGACTCTCATCAAATGGAACCACAATCTATTTGGAAGGAATACATCGACCCACGCTTCGTGGACCGAGCACCGGCCGTGGGCGATATGGGCGACGGCAAGCGGGGCATGATGGTCGAAAATGAACCCGTGACGCGTCAAACCGGTTCCTACCCTATGGATTCCAAAGACTTCCACGAAGCCACCGCCAAGGCCATGAAGCGCTTCAAAGACACGCGCGACCAGGGGTTCAGCGCAGCCGCCAGGCTAGGTGACATGGATGCACACGGCGTTGACGCACAGGTCATCTACCCTACCGTCGGCGGGCAGATCCTTGGCAAATCGTTTACGGATCCCGAACTTTTATTGGCCGTATGCGCCGCGTACAACGACTGGTCGCTGGAATATTGCAGCCTTGCGCCGGAACGATTACGGATGGCCGCAATGCTTCCCGTTCAAGCACCCGATCTCGCGATCGAAGAAGCTAGAAGGACCGCAGCCAAGGGAGCCGCCTGCTATTACGTTCGACCTAACCCCGTCGCCAACCGCAATCTATACCACGCTGATTACGATTCGCTTTGGACCGAAATAGAGTCGATAGCAAAACCGGTTTGTATACACGATTCGGGTTCGCCCTATCTTCCGTCCTATGGCGATCGTATGGAAACACATACCTCCGGTCATATCATTGCACACCCCTTCGAAGCGATGGTCGCGATGATGAGTCTCATCTGGTACGGCACCATCGAGCGACATCCAAACCTTTCAATCGTTCACGTCGAAGCAGACGCCGGTTGGTTGCCTTATTGGCTCCAACGCATGGAGCAGCACTGGGACTTTTCCGGCTGTGCCGAACATCCAGAACTTAAGCGACGACCTACCGAATACTTCAAGAGTAATTTTCTCGTGGCATGTCGCGGCGATGAAATGACGCTACCGGCGGCGTGCGAACTAGTTGGAGACGACTACATCACCTTTAACACCGACTATCCACATCCCGACGGAACTTGGCCTCTGGGCATGGAGAACTTAGAGAACCAGCCGCTTCCGGAAGAGTCGATCCGAAAAATATTTTGGGATAACGCGGCTCCCGCGTTCGGTTGCGCCTAGCAGCGTCAAAATACGGCTAATCACGCTAATACCCCGTTGTACAGATCAACGTCTTCATGGAACACTGCGCGTGGTTCAAATAGGCAACCGAGATTTCGTCGCTAATGATCGAAAAAGCCCGAAGCATGCTGGCTTCGTACAACACGGCGATGACGGAACTACAGGCACTCATCGACGATTCTTTCGTAGACGCCGTCAAGACACTTGCAAGTCTTGAGTCCGTCCTAATTATTACAGGCCTCGGGAAAAGCGGCCTGGTTGGACAAAAGGCCGCTGCAACGTTCTCGAGCACCGGCACCCCGAGTGCTTTCGTGCACCCTGTGGAAGCACTGCACGGGGATCTCGGTATCGTTCAGCCAGGATCAGCCATGCTTGCCATTTCAAAGGGGGGTGGGAACGAGGAAACCATCGAATTTGCTCGTCAGTACCGGAGCGTCGTCAATGGTCCGGTGATCACGCTTACGGAGCCAGCATCTCGATTGGAGGATTTAGCTGACATCGCGCTCCACATACCTCCACTTCCCGAAATCGACGAATGGGATTTAGCGCCCACCACGAGCACCATGACGAGTATGGCAGTCTGCGATGTGCTGGCCATTTGCACGCAACAAAGTAAAGACTTGACCGCGGACGACTTTGCTCAATTCCATCCGAGCGGGACCCTCGGTAAGCGCCTGCTCTTGAATGTCGGTGATCTAATGATCTCGGGCACGGACTTACCAATCCAGAGCTTAAACGTTTCGTTTGCGGATCTTGTCTACGAGATTTCCTCGAAAGGTATGGGCATGGTGTTACTCACCGAAAAAAACGGCGATCTTTTTGGCGTTCTAACCGACGGAGATATTAGACGGTTGATGGCCCGTGATGAACCAGTCACCGAAATGACTGCGGCAGAATGTTTCCGAGCAAGCCGACGGGGGGACGATCTTCCGAAAGTCGATAGGGGTTGGACGACTGCAGACACAAAAGCCATCGACTGCCTATCGCAAATGCAAAGACATCAGATCACGTCGTTAGTCATTCTCGAAGGCCAAACACCCATTGGCTTGGTACGAATGCAGGATCTCGTTACCGCCGGACTCTAGTGCTGAATCGAATCCACCCGACAAAAACAAATCACGCGCGATCCCTTAAATACGCTTCCTACAATCTCCTGCGCGCCTCTAATACTCGATTAGAACGTTTCGGTCTTCGGCAGACTTTAATGCACCGACAAAGCCCCGTCAGGCCCTATCCTGCGTACTGGCGTTCGTCCCGATGAAGCTTGATACCGACACCGTTATGATCCGATGTCCCTATTGTGGCGAGACGTCGGAGGTGGTTGTTGACCTCTCTGTTGCGCTCCAGGAATACGTGGAAGATTGTTACGTCTGTTGCCGACCCATGTCGATTTCGGTCTCCGTCGATGAGGATTCTTTACACGTCGACACAAGAAGCGAGACCGAATAACCGACTTGTGCTTCTATAGCCGATCATCCAACGAATCAATAAGCGCATCAAGATTATGATTAGTATCAGTCAGGACCTGCACCAACGATTAGATTCGGCACTTAACGATGGAAAAACGCTCACCGCTGCCTACGTCGATACACGAGGTAAACCTCACATCTCGTTCTACGGTAGTACGCACGTCCACGAACCAGACAAATTAGCCATATGGGTCCGTAACCCAGAATCGGACCTTATCCAGGCAATTCCCAATCGACCCGACATAGCGTTCATCTATGGCGATATTGGTGATCGCTTCTACGCAAAGTTTGAAGGCACAGCCCGCATCGAAACTAATCACGAAATCCGTCAACGCGTATACGACGAGATGCACCCTGTCGAACGACAATTTGATCCCGACATGAGTGGCATCGCAGTAGTGATCGATCTGCATACGCTTACCGTCCAATCCGGCCGTGAGAAGGAGATATCGACCGCGTGATGAATTCCATAATCGATCGAGCTGGGGATTCGTCAATCCCAACCCGATCCCCAAATCGAGTTATTCGCTCCATCCGGACCGAGCCAATGCCCCGTAACGCCACGTCATCACCTTCTTTAGAGAAACCGTGACCGACCAGCTAACTACGCCATCGGATCATCGTCTTGGACAGGTGAGCTGGGCACTGTTCGAGTGGGCGCGGAACCCGTATTACATCCTGATCATGATCTACATCTTTGGACCTTACTTCACCAACGACGTCATCGGCGACCCTGTGCTAGGACAGGAAATCTGGGGCTATATCACTGGCTTCGCCGGTCTTATCACTGCAAGTTTAGCTCCGTTCCTTGGGGCTATCGCGGACAAAGTCGGCCGGCGCAAGCCGTGGATTGCGGCATCAGTGATCATGATGATCCCTGCGATCCTTCTCCTTTGGTACGCAGTACCAGGCCAAGAGATGCGCGGCGTCGTTACGGTCGCGATTGCCCTCGCAATTGCTGGCACCGGCTTCGCATTTACTGAGGTTTTCCACAACGCGATGTTGCCTTCGATCGTCCCGTACAACCGGCTCGGCAGATTGTCCGGACTCGCGCTTAGTCTCGGCAACGGGGGAACGCTGATCATCTTAGTCGCCATGTTGTACGCGTTTGCCCTTCCCGCCCAACCAATCATTGATTGGGGCTGGCTTCCGGATAAGGTCTTATTTGGGCTCGACGTATCGAGCCACGAACACGATCGCATTTCAGCACCTATCAGTGCCGTCTGGCTGTTCGTATTCTCATTGCCACTGTTCCTCTTCACCCCAGATCAGGCTGGAACAGGGATCACGGCACGGGCTGCAATCCGCCAAGGCATGGCAGATGTGTGGTTAACCATTCGTCGTTTGCGTGAGTACCGTAATGTCGGACTTTACCTCTTCGCGCGCATGCTCTTTAACGATGGCAAAGTAGCGATCATGACGTTCGGCATTATTTATGCATCGGGTGTCTTTGACTGGGGGTTGGCGGAAAGATTACTGCTCGCAGTATTTCTTACGATCTTCGCGATCGTCGGCGGTCTCGTCGGGGGTTGGCTTGACGACATCGTTGGGTCGAAAAAGGCCCTTCTGGTGACCATTGGTGGTAATTGCGTAGCACTTTTCATCGCAGTATCGATTACGCCAACCACACTTCTCTTCATCCCCGTCGAAGGCATGGATGTACCAGTGTGGGATTTCGCTTTCTTTCGAACACTGCCCGAAATCCTTTACGTATTGGTCTCGGTGTTATTTGCACTGTTCATCACCTCCGCGTACGCAAACAGTCGTGCCTTATTGGCAAGAATCGCCCCAGAGGCCGAAATGACTAAATTCTTCGGACTGTACGCACTTTCCGGTCAGGTCACGACGTTCATTGCACCTCTGATGGTCGCTTTTTTTACGCGGTTCTATGGAAATCAGGCGGGGTTCGGCTCAGTGTTAATTCTACTCATCGCAGGATTTGTTTTAATGTTTTGGGTCAAGGAGACACGAGAAAGTTCCTGACGAATAAGGCGGCTATCCACCCATCCAGCAAATCGAACGCTATCAACGAGCGAGAACCTTCAAGGTGGGTTTGAGTGACTGCTGAAACCGTACGCGCGTAAAACCCTGCCGCCGCATTACGCGTTCAATCGAACGGCGCGTGAAATACAAAAGATGTTCGGGTGGGCGGATAAAGTCCGCGGCATACGGATCACGGCGGACCGATCGGTGGCCTAAATCGGGCGTCGTAATAAAAACCAACCCATGTTCTGCGACGAGCTTCCTTATTGCCTGCAAAAAGACCGCAACATCGGGCAGGTGCTCAATGACTTCGCTGCAGTACACAACATCGTATTGCTGACCCGAAGCGGCTACAGCTTCGACTGAACAGTGTTCGAACCTGCAATCTGAAAAGAGCGAACGCGCCTCGTCAATCGCCACGGCATCGATATCGATTCCCAGCGCTTCAAACCCACACTGCCTCGCAGCCTCGACTGCAAAGCCAATGTTGCAACCGACATCGATGAAGCGCGATCCAACCGCGCGCCTTTTGACACGACGAATGCGCCGTCGAGCTCGACGCACCTTAGAGTCAAGCTTCTGTCGGTATTGACCGGTTTTATGATACTCACGGTAAAACTCACTCAGCTCGGCCGTGGTTGGCATGGGGTCAACGTACGTTAATTCGCACGTCTCGCACGTATACAAAGAAAATCCGTCTTTATGTCCAAAAGGCCGACCGGGGCCAGCAGCGCACGATGGGCACATACTCATCAACGACGTGTCCGCAACCTCAGCAATGCATCGGGCCGAAACGGTACTCGAACGCGTATACGTACAGGCACCCACCGATCACGATGCAGTCCAAGCCAAACATCCAGGCCACGCTGTTCTTCCTTGTCGTAGTTGAAGCGATACCGACACAGCTTGGTACTTCCACGAAAGTGCGCTTTTCCCTGTTTAACAAATGTCTGCCGGCTTCCCGTACGCACCACCTCATACGCGTCTTCGCCGTCGTGGACCCAGGCCGAGTCAAAACAATGGTCCGTAAGGAACAGTACGGACATCAAGTCTGAACCCCGTGGGTACTGGACTTCTCGGGATACACTGGAAGGCCTGTGAATCGTCGTCTTGCCGTGTGCAGCTAACGTAACCTTGCGCGAGTTTTTCCGTTCTTCGAACAGCAGATAGGCTCGCGTTCGCGGCGTCTCCTCGACCATAAAACCAACCGCAGCGAACTTACCTCGCCAGCGAAAAAAACGCTCGATCGCGCCACTTGTACGCACGTCGCCAAACAATTCGTAGCGCCCTTTACTCACCGTCATGTTGACTTCAAGCGTTCCCGCCGACAGGAAGCCAACGCGGGCGTCGTAGACGAGCGCTTGGGTGTCGTCGCTACTGCCAAAGACCTCTAATGCAAAGATCAGCAAGAACAACACCGTATAATTGATAGAACAATTCATCGGTTCGCTCGATTCGATCGCCATCCCTTCAGTCAATTATGAGAGCAATCACAACAATGCACATCGGTCATCAACCACGTACTTAGCTAATTGAAAGCCTCCCCAATATCTCTTTTACCAGGGCGTTGTGATATTCGCTCGCTGGCGCAGACAGTCTCGGAACGCGATCAAACTCAGCATCGACGCGAAGACGACGGCAAAATCCCAACTGCGTGAACTTTTCCAAAACGTTGTTGTATCGCATATCGGGCCCGCCCCCACCGCCTTCTAAGACCACAAGCGGTCGTTCAGCACTGATGCATTCGTTAATCATCGACATACTATCGTGCGTCACAAAGTTACAGTCAGCCGCGCCTAATAGCTTATGAAATATCGGTTCCGGATTTTGATGCCACCACACGGCGTACGCCAATGCGTTAGGCGCTATCGCCGCGCGCAGCGCGGACTCCCCCGTGGACGTCGTACGGCGAGATGTCGAAACCAACCATCGAATGTCGAATTCACTCGCAACCCGAGTCATCCAGATACCTAGACGCGTCCAATCCTGAACGCGATACCGAATACCAGCACCGTTGCCTCCACACGCTAGGCAAAACAACTGTTTGTCCCACGACACGGCCTCTTGTCGCCAACTCCTGCCTGCTTCGGCAACTTCCAACGCATCAACATTTGAGGGACTCAACGTCATCACGACGTTCGTGCCGCCCCCTGTCGGCTCGAGCGTCAGATGAACCGAGAAAATATCGCCACCGAGACGTCGCCCTGAGCCTATAAATATATTGGGTACTCCAAAACGACGTTGTAAAAGGACATTCGCAAACGCCGTATTTCCGCCGGCCGATACAATGAGGTCCGGCGGGTCGGTGGGATAGTCCAGCGCATATGCCCAATCCAGTGCATGCAAAGGATCCATTGATCGTCGGATCCAGACGGGCAATATCTGCCGGCTGAGTATTCCAGCCCGTAACCGTAGAGGAACCTCTTCCACCTTTATCGCTCGGTATTTGGCCATCCAATACATCAATCCGCGCGCCTGGTTGACGTGTCCGGGAACACCGTCCGACAGCAGCCAAATCTGGAGCGCGTCGGTCATCCCCACAGTCCCCGAAAGCCGGTGCGCAATCGCAGCATGAAAGCCAGCATGTTGTCCTTCCCACTGACTTTGATCCGTTTCAATTCAAATGGCGTATTCGTGATATCCGACGTTATACCGGGCTCAGTCGTGACGGCGGTAGTAAATCCAGCCTCGCGGACCAGATCCACATCGCCCGGACCATAGAGCCCAAACGGGTACGCGAAACTGTCAACTACGGCTGAAAACGTCTCAGCCAATCGCCGCTTGCCCCCTGCGATTTCTTCCTGCTTTAGCTCAACCGGCAGGCCCGGTAGATAGGCGTGTGTTGCAGTGTGTGCTCCAAGCTCCCAACGACCCGAATCCAACATCGTCCTCACGTGCTCGTCCGTCAATTTGTCTTCACGCCCGAGTTCACCATCTAGATGGCTTGGTTTTTTATAGGCCGACCAGTCGCGTCCGTGACGATCAACGACGAGGTACAAGGTTGCTTTCGCATCGTACTTTTCGAGAATGGCGTGGGCACAGGTGTAATTGTCGAGATAACCGTCGTCAAACGTGATCGCAACTGATTTTGGCGCGCAGCGTTGCAACAGATCAGAAACAAGAATGAACGTCCAACCATCATCTCGTAACCACTTGATCTGCCGCTCGAATGATTTCGGATGGACGCGTAATTTGTTGAATCGGGCTCTGGGAACTGAAACAGCAATCATGTGGTACATCAGCACCCGAGGCCTAGTGTCAGCAATTTTTGTCCTCCACCACGCATATCGAAGCGAGCCCCAGATCAGGACAACGCACGCCACGATCGCGACAACGGTCGTCATAAGGACAATTCTTGGTACATAGCGATGGTTTGCTGGCACATGTTTTGCAATGTGAATTCGTGGTTACCAATCAATGGTGGGCTCTCCAAGAACGATTCGATCCGCGTTACAACATCGTTCGATTTATCCGGATCTACCGCCCCCTCAGGACATATTTCGTTAAGAATCTCGCCAACACCACCGTGTCTATAGCCCACTACGGGCGTACCTAACGAAAGCGCCTCCAGCACGGTACGGCCAAAAGATTCTGGCCGCGTCGAAAGCGAAAGCACAATATCGGCAACTGACATAATGTCTCGAAGATCCGAACGATGACCTAAAAAGACAATGTGTTTGCTCAATACCGGATCGTTTCGAACCGTACTCTGGATCCCACGCGCGTATCCACGTCGTTTCGGGTCGACACCGCCGACTACTGCAACTCGTATATCACGCCCGTTGCCCACCAGCGACCGGACCAAAGGGAAGAGCGCTTCGTGTCCTTTCAGGCGTGTCAGTCGACCTGGCAATACCAGGGTTGGCGCTCGTGGCGTCGAACCCCATTGTCGGTTCCAGGTCTCGAGCCACGCTTGACGCGGTCGATATCCCGGAAAGTAAACGTTGGGATCAATGCCGCGGTGTATGACGCGCACTTTGTCTGGCGGATCAACGACATAATGATCTTGCAAGTATCGACGTGCGGTACGCGAGACCACCTCGACACGCTCGCCGCGAGATACCACTGCACTGTATCGATTGACACTATGTAAGCCGTGCACGCTGGTAACGAGTCTGGGCCGACTTCCTACCGGCATCTTCTTCCAGATTTGCCAACAGAGCCATGCGGGCAAACGGGATCGTGGATGGATGACATCGGGCCGTTCGATCTCCAACCACCGTTTTAACGTTGCCAACGAGCGGAGCGTTCTGATTGATTTATCCGCCACCGACATAACAACGTGGCGTGCCCCAACGCGTTCCACTTCGTCCACAAGGCGTCCACCTTGAGATATCAAGACCGCTTCGTGACCCGACGCTACCAGGGCGGTAGCGACTTCGATGGTACCGCGTTCGACACCCCCGCTTTCTAACCGCGGCACGATTTGTACGATTTTCATCGGCGTAGCGAGACCACTTTATCCGGACACCAAAGTAGTCGCTCGGCCGTCTACCATCCAAACTATGCCGATCCGAGCGAAGTTATTGCCCGTACCGGGGTGCTGATCGTAAATACGATTCCTCCTCCGTAGTTGACTGCCTCTGCATGACCACATTTCGATGTGGGAATCGTCCAAAGCGTTGGATCAAATCACGATGGCCTTTGGCATGGTTCACGAACGATTGCACAAACGGCTTCCATCCGTCTGGTACGCGGTCGACCATCAGCTCATAAGTATTGACGGCTCGATCTTGATCACTTGGACTTTCGCTATGGGTGAACGGATGACAAAGAAAAACCCTTCCCGGAACCGATAACTGTTCGTCAAATTCTCGGTCGAGCGCTCGCACCGTAATCGCCCGCGCCAGACCGTCCTGTACGAATGCCTCCCGCTGACCCCGAAACATGTTTCTAGAAAATTGATCCAATACAATGACCACGGCCAACGCGCCCTCGGCGTCCTCGCCCCAATGCAAAAGCCTCCCGTTCCGAATCGACGCATGCACGTCTTCGAATCGATCTTTGATGGCGCAGTCAATTTGGATCGTTGGCCGATACCAAAAACGGTTACGCGCATGGGCAGCAGCCGGATCGGATTCGGTGTCACCAAGCCAGTACGCAATCACGTCGACCGGCTCGTGCGCGTCTTCAGACATCGTACTATTGTACCTAACGCGGACCCCCTACAGGCCACCATTAGCTTAACCAACACCGCCGCTCGCGCATAAGAAGCGCGAGAGCGTTGTCATTCTTCGCTCGGAATCCCGTGCCCGGGTTTCGGGACGCTCCGGCTCCACTGTGACGCCGGGTGCGCTACTATCGCGCCACACACGGTATGGAAGCGTGATGCCCATGACAATCCCGCAACCCGATGAAAACAACGTCTGGCGCCTAGAAACTCCCGGCATCGAAGGCTGGTCCAGAACAGCGCGACCGGCTGATCCCAACAAGTACTTCATGGTTTCGACCGACGGACATGTGCAAGAACCCGCAGACCTTTGGCGCACGCGCATGGACAAAAAATTCCGAGAGCGATTACCTGGAGTCACCGTCGACGCCAAGGGTAAGAAATTCCAGAAAACGGAAGGCTTTAGGCCGCTGCGGATCCGCAACATTGAGTTCCAAGGCGAGGATTTGCTGCGCAATCAATCGGGCGCCCTTCCGGAGGATCGGGTTCGAGACTTGGCAGCCGACGGTGTCGATGCCGAAATCCTTTTCCCAAATAAGGGCCTCACCATCTGGGCAACCCCTGACCCAGCTTTCAGTCAAGCGATGTGTCGTGTATGGAACGAGTGGGCATGGGAAGTCTTTGCAAGCTACAACGATTGTCTATCACCCATGGCATGCGTGGCATCCGCCGACATTGCCGGTGCCATTCGGGAAATACAGCGTTGCGCCGACCTTGGATTTCGAGGACTTTCTCTTCCGTGCAAACCCGTTTGGGGCGCACCAGATCACGAACATCTGAACTACAACTTACCGGAATTCGATTCCTTGTGGGCCGCGATCCAAGAAGTCGATCTTCCGGTCACGTTCCACGTCTCGACCGGACGCGATCCACGCACGTCGAGAGGAAACGGCGGCGCCGTAATCAATTATGCCGTCCACTCACTCGCACCGACCATGGAGCCGATTGCCAACCTTTGCGCATCCGGCGCGCTCGATCGATTTCCGGGCTTACGTTTCGGCAGTGTCGAGGCAGGGATCGGCTGGGTTCCTTGGGCTATTTGGGCGCTCGACGAAGCTTACCGAAAGCATCACATGTGGGTTCGACCAGCATTGTCTAAGTTGCCGAGTGATTTCTTTCGAAGCAATGGCTTCGCCACGTTCCAAGAAGATAAGCCCGGGCTCGATCTCGCACGCGAACACGGACTCATCAACAATTTTATGTGGGCCAATGATTACCCCCATCACGAAGGGACATGGCCACACTCCGCAGCGGCAATCGAACGAACCATGGGGCATCTGTCGGATCACGAACGTGCCAACGTTCTTGGGTTGAACGCGGCCCGAATCTTTAAGTTCCCGATCCCCGAGCGCTACCATACGCAGGAAGACGTCGCCGCCGTCGTCGTTCGAAAACGAGTCTAAGGGCGACGCCACAGTCCTTTTACTATGCCGGAACACGCGTGACCGTTCGCATCAAAAACCGTATTGCCCTAATCACCGGTGCCGCCTCGGGTATCGGTAAAGCAACCGCGGATCTTTTTGAGGCCGAGGGCGCCGTCGTCTTACGGACCGACATCGCCGACGGTAATCACCATAAACTCGATGTCTCGAAAGCATCGGATTGGCGTGGCTTCATCGATTCTATCGAACATGAACACATCGACATTGTCGTGAATAACGCGGGGATCTCCCCCCACGACAACATCGAAAATCTAGACATGGCGACATGGGACACTATCCGTGGCGTCGTTCTCGATGGTGTCATGTTGGGATGCAAGCACACGTTACCTCTACTGAAAAAGAGTGCCTACGGTGCAATCGTTAATGTGTCATCGGTCGCCGGTATAGTTGGCGCGAGCGAGTACACCTCGTACGGAGCCGCCAAAGCCGGTGTCCGAAACGTCACCAAATCGGTCGCCCTTCACTGCGCGCGAATGCGTTATAACGTACGTTGCAATTCCGTCCATCCGGGTTCAATCGACACCCCCATATTGGATGCTGACAAAGCGAAATACGGCATGGAGAAAGTCGTTCAAGTTCGAGCCAAGGCCATTCCGATGGGTCGCCTCGGCCGTGCCAGAGAAGTCGCCGACGCGATCCTATTTCTGGCGAGCGACGATGCCAGTTTTATTACCGGGACCGAGCTGATCGTCGATGGAGGATTCACCGCTCGCTAGCAAATCCCGGTCTTCTTTACTCGATTGGTAACATGTTCTCTATCCACCTCAGAGGCGCCCATCATGGTCGACAGCAAACCAGCAACCGATGCCACAATTGCAGCGAATCGCGACATCCTCGAGGAACTTGATTTCACCGATAGAGCAAGCTTCGAGAACGCTCAACGCGGTTTCATCGCAACCATTGACCCCATCAAGATCGCGCACAATGAAGCCGATCGAATGGTATTCGACCTCAGCGCCACAGAGTTTCTGGAACACCAAGCACCCGACACCGTAAATCCGAGTTTATGGCGCCAAGCGCAGTTAAATGCCCAACACCATGGATTATTCGAGGTTGTGGATGGCATTTACCAGGTCAGATCTTTTGATATCGCCAACATGACCTTAATTCGTGGCGACACCGGTTGGATCGTGATCGATCCGCTAACCTCGAGCGAAACATCTAGCACCGCTCTCGCGCTCGCAAACAAACACCTCGGACACCGAGAGGTCGTTGCCGTGGTTCATACCCACAGCCACGCCGATCACTTTGCGGGGATATTGGGTGTCGTTGATCCGAACGATGTCGCGTCGGGGAGGATCCCCATCTTTGCACCGGTGGATTACGTCGACGAGGCACTCGATGAAAATGTGCTGGCGGGTAACGTCATGAACCGACGTGCAACCTATATGTACGGCAACTTGCTCGAGCCCTCGGCCACCGGTTTCGTCACCACGGGACTGGGAGCCGCCTTATCGATGGGATCGACCGGATTTATCCCACCAACAGAAATCATCAGGACCACGGGAGAAACTCGAACCATTGACGGCGTCGAGTTTGAATTCCAAATGACAATGGGAACCGAAGCGCCCGCTGAAATGGTGTTTTACTTTCCGCAGTTCAATGCGCTCTGCATGTCGGAGATCACGTCGCACCATCTCCACAATGTTTATACCCCCCGCGGTGCCCAGGTGCGAGACGCGCTTGCCTGGGCAGAGCAAATTAATGAGTCCATCGAGCTATTTGGCGACCGCCTCGAACTTCAATTCGCGAGTCATCATTGGCCGATCTGGGGTCGTGAAAAAGCGCTGGAGTTCCTCCGAAAGCAACGGGATATGTATAAGTACATCCACGACCAATCACTGCGCTTGGCAAACCATGGATACTGCATGGAGGAAATCGCGGAACAGGTCAACCTACCGGAAACGCTAGGCAAAGAATTCTACAACCGGGATTACTACGGCACCGTTCACCATAACGCACGGGCGGTTTACGTTAAGTACCTAGGTTACTTTGATGGCAATCCCTCCCACTTGTATAAACTGCCACCTGCGGAAGCCGCCCACCGTTACGTTCGATTCATGGGTGGTGCAGATGCCATCGTCGCCCAAGCGACCGAGTCGTTTGATACTGGAGACTACCGCTGGGTTGCCGAAGTCCTCGATCACGTGGTGGTTGCTGATCCCACACACGAAGCGGCACGCAATTTACTAGCCGACGCTCTCGAGCAGCTCGGATACCAAGCTGAATCCGCACCCTGGAGAAATTTTTTTCTTACAGGGACCAAAGAGTTACGTGAGGGAGTGCGAAAAAGATCGAACTTTTCTGCCAGCGAAGCGATGGCCAGTGGCATACCACTTTCAAATCTTTTTAGGACGATTGCGGTGCGTCTTAACGGCCCCAAGGCAGCGGCTCATCGCATTCAGCTTGCGCTCAATTTTCTGGATATCGAGACCCCATGGCTGGTGACCGTCGAAAACGGTGTCTTGAACGCGCACCCGAACAAAGCGGTCCCGTCGCCGGACGCCTCGCTCGTATTGACGACCTTAAACTTCAAGAGACTCATGCTCGGATTAACGGACGCTGCTGCACTCATCGGCGCCGGCGAGCTCTCCGTCAATGGCGATGCCTCTGTCTTATTGACCTTCGCGGAACTCTTTGACCAATTCGATCGCGGCTTCCCCTTAGTAGGCGCCAGACCCGAGATCGTACCTTCCTGATAAGATCGACGTTTGCCGTAGTTAGGGTTTGTATGCGTCAAACAACGGATGGGGTCATGCCGCCCGATGGAACGATGTTTCGATCGGACATGTTCTCGTCGTTACGAATTCGGGACTTCAGGCTTTTGTGGATCTCGAACTTGGCCGCATCTTTCGCCATGCAAATGCAAATGGTTGCGCGCGGCTGGTTGATTTATGACATGACCGGATCGCCACTCGATCTGACGTGGGTGATGCTCGCCTTTATGCTGCCCTCCCTCGTCTTCTCCCTGGCGGGCGGCGTTATCGCCGATCGGATGCGAAAAAAGCCGATCATGGTGGCCTCCCAGTTGTTGAATACCGTCGCCACCGTACTGCTCGCCACTATTATCTATAACGGCGACGTGACCTTTGCACACTTTATCTATTTTGGCCTCTTCAATGGCACCGTGCTGTCGTTCAGCATGCCGGCACGTTCAGCCGTCATTCCGGAAATCGTGGGCCAGGATTCGGTCGTCAATGCCATGGCGCTGCAAAGCGCTACCTTCAACCTAGCGCGAATCCTGGGCCCGGTGGCTGCCGGCGGACTCATGGCGTACCTGGCGGGCGGTAATACGTCGTCCACGCTCGGGGTCGGCATCGTCTTCTACCTCATTGCACTGCTCTATATCGTATCGGTCGTTGCGACCGGTCTCTTAGGTTACACGGGGAAACCCTCGCGGACTGAACCCACGGGCATGATCGATGACGTCTTAGAAGGTTTTCGATACATGCGCCACGAACGCGTCATCCTTGGATTATTGATCATGGGGTTCCTACCCATGACCTTTGGTTTTACCGCGATGTTCTTGTTGCCCGTGTTTAATGCTGACGTCATTGGTGGCGGTCCCGACGATCTCAGTTTTCTGGTGGCCGCCATGGGTGTAGGCGCCTTAGCCGGTTCATTGGCCCTAGCACGACTGGGGGACATAGGCAGTAAAGGCCGCGTCCTGTTTGTAACGTCCTACCTTTGGGCCGCTTTCCTAGTGATGTTCGCGATTTCCCAGACGCTTTGGCTGGCGATGTTGTTCGGTCTTTTCACGGGACTCTTCGGGTCGGTTATGGGTTCGCTCAACATGAGCGTCGTACAGCTTGCTATACGGCCTGAAATTCGAGGTCGGGTGATGGCCATCATGTGGATGGCGCACGGGCTCATGCCCGTCGGCATTATCCCCATCAGTTGGCTCGCCGAAGTCGTCAGTATTGACATAGCGTTGTTAGTAAGCGCTTTCTTGCTTGCAGCCACAATGGCTCTTCTCGGCTTCGTTTATCCCGAGCTCAAAACCATCGACAGGGGGCACGGCGCGGAGGATAGTGAGCCCGATACGCAAGTGCCCGGCACATCGACCCAGGAGGCAAGATGACCGAGTCCGCCATTACTTACGTCACCGACGACATGCATAAAATGAAAGGTGTCTGGATCGGTGAACGAACATCGCCTCCCATTGCAATGTCCGATATTCGCAAATGGGCGATCGCAACGTATTGGCCCGAGCAACCGCCACGCATGTACTGGGACGCGCCATACGCCGAGGGCACTCGGTGGGGTGGCATTCTCGCGCCCCCAGATTTCAACCCGTTTGCCTGGCCCGTTGAACGAATCGCGAGGGCGGGCATACCGCAGCCTCGAAAACCGGATGGTTCACGATTCACCGGGATGAACGGTGGCCAGACCGACACCTACGGCGCACCAATGCGACCCGACGATGTCATTACAGCTCGTTCGCGTCTGTCTGATTGGCACGAACGCGACGGCCGACTCGGCTGGACGCTTTATACAACCACTGAAATTGAATGGCGCAATCAAAACGACGAACACGTTAAAACACGGATGTCGATCGGCATCCGCTACTAAGGAGGAACTATGTCCATCAAATTTTCGGATATTGAAATTGGAGACAGTCTGCCGCATTGGTCGCGTCGCACCTCCTTTGCCGAGTGGAACCGCTACGCAGCAGTCAACGATGAATTTGTGCCGTTTCACATGGACGACGAAGCCGGTCGACGCGCTGGCAATGAACAAGGCGCATTCGGTATGGGCAATCTTCGCTACGCGTACATCGTGAATGCGTTGCATACCTGGATTGGCGACGAAGCACGTATCCATGAAGTTGCTTGTCAGTATCGTGCAATCAATCAAAAAGACGACGTCTTAACCGTAACGGGAACAGTAACCGACAAAAAAACCGAGGAAGGTGAACAAAGGGTGTATCTCGATATCAACGTCGTCACTGATGACGACCAATCCACCTGTCCCGGACATGCCGTCGTGGCGTTACCCTAGAAAATGGCATTTGCGAAGGAGCAATCGAACCGCCGATGGACTGCCGTGTTGGATGCGGTGCCTGCTGTATTGCACCGTCAATAAACGTACCCATGCCGGGCATGCCGTACGGAAAACCTGCCGGCGTCCGCTGCCTTCATTTGAACGAAGATCGTCTATGCACGCTATACGAAAGTCCCGAGCGTCCCGATATTTGTCGACGGTTCACACCGGAATTGGCTTTCTGCGGCACAAACTTTAACGACGCAATAGAGAAATTTAGCGTGCTTGAATTGGCGACCCGACCAATTGATTAGGCGAATTACCAACGACGGTTCTCAACCTCACAAACGTATAACGAGAAACAACATTCATTTGCTGGAAAACACGATGGGCCGATGTCGATTGATCCTTTGTTTAGGTTTCTTGACGGCCTTCGGCGGGTGCACGTCATCTAGCTTGCCAGGCCGTCCGATCGTAGACATGAAAGGAGTCACTCTGGCGGACTACGAGACAGACCTCGCCGAATGCGATGAATACGCGAAAGAGGTCGAAGCAGGCAAACAAGTGGCGATCGGCGCCGCGGCGGGTGCAGCCGTGGGCGGACTGATGGGGGCCTCCATTGGTAACAGTGATCGGGCCAAACGATCTGCGGGTGCAGGCGCTACGTACGGAGGCGCCCGCGGTGGCATGCGTGCGTTGAACGAAAGCAACAAGGTGGTAAGGAATTGTCTCCGCAACCGCGGTTATGTGGTGCTTAATTAACCCAGAAATCTGAGCGCCGGTTTTCGGCGAAGCTTACTGTTTCCGATCAATTACTGCGGTGCGTCAGCCGAATCCCTTCCAACACGACACGCCTCTGGTATTCTGATTTGTTTGGAAGAGGGGTACCCGATGAACGCCGAGATCGACGCCACATCGGAGAAATTTCTGCGCGGCAAGTATGCCATCGTGGGTGTCGGCGAGACGGCATACACCCGGGGATCTGGGACGACAACGCGGGCCCTAGGTACCTACGCGGTGAGACGTGCCGTTGAAGACGCCGGGCTTGGGATGGACGATATCGACGGCATGCTCTCCTACAGCGGCAACGATTCGATACCGTCAACCGCAGTCGCTGGCGATCTTGGTATTCGACTCAATTTCTACATGGACGTCATGGGCGGCGGATCAAGCACCGAGGCTCTTATCGGTATCGCGATGGGCGTGATCGAGGCGGGGATGTGTAAGACCGTTGTCATTTTCCGTTCAATGAACGGGTACTCACAAATACGAATCGGGGGAACCGGACGAGGATCTGGAGCCTCCAACCTAAGCGGTGACGGTCTATTTGGCCGCGCCTATGGTCAATCAAGCGCCGCGCAAGCATTCGCACAAACCTTTATGCGACATATGTACGACTACGGGACCACGCCCGAACAAATAGCGCACGTGAAAGCGATTCACTCGGAACACGCGTCAAACAATCCGAAAGCGTACTACAAGCACCGGGTCACCGTTGACGACGTGCTTTCGAGTCGAATGATCGTAAAGCCTCTCCACCTGCTGGATTGCTGCGTTGAAACCGACAATGCGACGGCAATCGTGGTGACGCGGATGGATCGCGCCCGCGATTGCAAACATATGCCGGCAACCATCCTGTCGGTCGTTGGACGATGCTGCAAACCCCGAATTGACAACCATTATCAAGCCGGCCCGATATCGACCGTGGCCGGTCATTACGCCAAAGAAATTCTATGGCCGAATGCGGGTGTCGGTCCCGACGACATCGACCTAACCGGTTCGTACGACGCCTTTACGTTCACCACCATGTTGCAGCTTGAGGACTATGGTTTCTGCGAAAAAGGCGATGGCGGCGAGTACGTGAGCTCCGGAATCATGCGCCTTGGCGGTGCACGACCCAACAACACCAGCGGCGGACATCTCTGCGAAGGATATACGCACGGCATGAACATGGTGATCGAGAACGTTCGTCAGCTCCGAGGGGAGATTGACGATAGTTGTCCCACCGATGCGAATGGCAAGCGTCAACACACATACGATTACTCCAGCGGGGGTTGCCGCCAAGTTCGTGATCCGGAAATTACTGCCAATCTCGGTTGGGCGATGCCTGGTACAGGGTCGGCGCTCGTCATGGCAAAAGGAGAACGATGATGCCGCTTCAAGGCGAATACTTGGGCATGTCGGTTGCCATACCGGACGTCGATCGACCGAATCAGGAGTTTTATACCCACTGTGGACAGGGGGTGCTGCATCTGCAGTCATGCGTAAAATGCACGCTACTTCGTTACCCAACAACGACTGCTTGTCCCTGGTGTGCAGAGTCTGAGTACGTATGGACGCCGGTATCGGGGAAGGGAACGCTGTACTCCTATGGCGAAGTGCACCATGCGATCCAACCAACCTTTCAACAATTCACCCCGTACCTCATCCTACTCGTTGAACTGGATGAGCAACGCGACCGCCCGAACCGTTTCGACGGGTTACGTATAAACGGCAACCTAGCTGACGCATCCGGGGAAATGGCCAAGCCTGAACTAGTCGCGACCGTTGGGATTGGCAGTCGTCTGCGCGTGGTCTTTAAATCGATCGGCGACGGCATGGCAATTCCGCTATGGACGCTCGACACCGAGATTAAACAAGAAGCTCCCTGGCGATATCCCGACAACTAGGAGGCATTGGTGTATTTCAACTTGGCAACCATTAGCGAAGCCGTTGCGGACGTCGTTCCAGATCGTGAGGCCATCATTTTCAGAGACCGTCGCATCACGTACGGAACCTTGCGGGACCGATCGCGACGACTCGCAAACCTGCTTCTCGACCGTGGACTCGGCATGCGAACGCCCCGCAAACAACTTCCAGATTGGGAATCGGGCCAGGATCACCTCGGCATCTATCTGTACAACGGTAACGAATACCTTGAAGGCATGTTGGGAGCGTTCAAAGCCCGCCTCGCTCCATTCAACATTAACTACCGGTACGTCGATGAAGAATTGGTTTACCTACTTAATAACGCTAAGACTCGAGTCCTTCTGTATCACAGCTCTCTCGCGGATCGTGTAGCGGCAATTCGCGATCGCATTCCATCCTTGGAACTACTTGTGCAAGTCGCCGACGACGAGAGCGATCTACTACCGGACGCGTTGGACTATGAAACGGCTCTGTCCGAATCGGACCAACGACGACCCGAGGTGGAATGGGACCCCGACGACCTATACATCCTCTATACAGGCGGGACTACGGGCATGCCGAAAGGTGTGTTGTGGCGGCATAGTGACGTCCTTATTGCGACCTTGGGCGGTCGTCGAGCCAACGGACATGTTCTTGAAAGTCTTGACGAGTACGTTAACCGCGCACGAGGCATGGGTAGGAAGTCTCTCCCGGCACCGCCCTTCATGCACGGCGCCGGACATTGGAATGCACTACAAATGCTTAACGCAGGTGGAACCGTGGTCATTCAAAGCAATGTGTTCCGATTCGATCCGAAAAACGTTCTCGAAATTATCGCCCGGGAAGAGGTCACTACCTTGTTGATCGTTGGTGATGCCTTCGGCCGCCCCTTAGCAGACGAACTCGCCAACAACTCGCACAACGTCTCGTCACTTCGAAACATCATTACGGGCGGCGCCATTATGACCGCTAACGTCAAAAGAGAACTGATCGAACTCATCCCGCAAGTGAACATTATCGATTCGGCAGGCTCATCAGAAACTGGTGGCCAGGCGTCGCATGTGAGTAACGCCAAAGCAGGTGCAGAAACTGGTCGTTTCACCCTCACGCCGAACAATGCGGTATTAGCCGAAGATTTGTCACAAGTATTGACCCCGGGTCACAAAGAACTGGGTTGGTGGGCCCGCAGCGGCAACATCCCCTTGGGCTACTTGGATGATGAAGCAAAAACGCGAGAAACATTTCCAACGATCAACGGTATTAAGTACTCCGTTCCGGGCGACAAAGTCCGGCTCTTATCCGATGGTACGCTGGAGCTGCACGGCAGAGAATCCGTCACTATCAACTCGGGCGGCGAAAAAATATTTGCCGAAGAAGTGGAACAGGCCGTCAAGCACCACTCGGCGGTATTCGACGCGGTGGTCACCGGCAGAAGGTCTGAACGCTGGGGCAACGAAGTGGTTGCAATTGTGCAGCTAAAAAACGGCGTCGCGGCGACTGAGGAAAGTTTGTTAGCAGAGTGCGAGCGCCACATCGCACGATATAAACTGCCTAAGGCATTCATCTTTTTAGATGCCATCGTACGCAGTCCAAGCGGCAAAGCAGACTACCGATGGGCCAAAGACATTGCCGAACGCTGATACGATAACTGGCCCAAGTTAAAACGTAACAAGGCATCGTTTAAATGATAAAGGGGCAAGTTAAAGCACTGGTGTTTGATGTCGGAGGAAGCATCTTCGACTGGCAAACGGCAACGCGAACGGCCGTGCCGAAAACTACCGACACTTGGCGCAACTGCTTTGTGACTAACGCCGCGCTGAATTGAGAAGGAGAGCATCCGTGGGAAGACTGAGTAATAAGGTCGCGATTATTACCGGCGGCGCAAGTGGGATGGGCGCAGCCACAGCAAAACGGTTCGTCGAGGAAGGCGCGCATGTGATCGTCGCCGACTTGCAGGTCGACAAGGGCAATGAGCTCGCCGCATCGCTCGGCAACAACGCTACATTCATCGCCACCGACGTCGGTCGCGAAGCCGATGTCATCGCCATGATTGACGTCGCTTCATCTCTCTACGGCAGACTCGATTGTCTATTCAACAACGCCGGCTTCGGCGGTGTGGGTGGCGAAATACACGAGACCGACATGGGCGCCGCATACGAACGAACGGTGGCCGGTTTGTTGACAGGCCCCATTCTTGGAATGAAGCACGCGGCTCCTATCATGCGCGAGCAACAAGAAGGCAGCATTATTTCAACGGCCAGTGTAGCGGGTATGCGAGGTAGCATGGGGCCGCACGTCTACAGTGCGCTAAAGGCGGCCGTCATTGGGCTCACTCGATCGGTCGCCGTGGAATTGGCAAAAGACTCCGTACGCGTCAACGCCATTTGTCCTGGTGGAATCATGACTCCTATTTTTCTTGGCGACCGCAGTCCTAAAAGCGGATCCAACGAGTCGCTAGAAGAGGTTCTTCGCCCTGTGTTTAGCGGCATCCAACCCATTCCACGTGCCGGAGAACCAAACGACATTGCCAACGCAGCGTTATTTTTAGCGAGCGACGAATCGAGCTTTATTACGGGACACGCGTTGGTCGTGGACGGTGGGCTGACAATCGGGAGACGCCGTGACACACCCGCCAGCGACAGTCCATTGCGCCGCGCGATCAACTCAATTGTCGACGAGGACTAACAATGTCGAAAAAATGCCTCCTTCTATTCCCCACCTTCAGCAGCGCATAAACTCGACCGCCAGACCATGCAACTAACAACCGAGCAACTCGGATTCTTCAAGGACAACGGCTATCTCATTGTGGCCGGCGTCATGGACCGGCAATTGTGCGCAAAGGCTCGGGATCGGCTATGGGACTCGTTGCCTGCGACGAGCAAAATACAAAGGAACGATCCAACCACCCATATCGGCCCCTTTGATTCCCGCGACGCCACCACGGATCATCGCGACCTCCGCCAGGGGTACCGATGGCAATTACGCTCGGTGGGCACGGAACCGCTACTGATCGATCTGGTGTTTTCACCTAAGCTCCAAGCCATCGCAACCCAGTTGTTAGGCGACAACATGCTACGCCCGCCTCAAGTAGGTGGGAGGCCAATGGGTACACACGGTGCGGCATGGCCGGATGGTCCCGTTGACCCGGCCGATAACCAAGGCGCTCGCGGAATCTACGCCACGCTTCCCTACGGTGACAGGCCGCGCGAAACAGACCGTTGCCATACCGATGGACATCCATTCAATCTTGGTATGGTCGGTCTTATTGACGCGGTACCCCGCGACGGAGGCGGGTTTAGAGTTTGGCCCGGTTCGCATCGTCGTCTCTACTCGACCTTCCAAATGAGTTACGACCAACCTCGAATCCCCTACTACCCTCACTTACCAAGCTACAAGGGGATACTGCATACCCCAGAGTACTTAGCGGAAATCAAAAAGATTAACGACGACACAACCGCCGTTGACTGTTGGGGCGCCGAAGGCGACGTCGTGCTGTGGCACCATCGAACCGCCCACATGGCAGGACACAACTACTCCGACAAGATTCGACAAGCCGTTCTTTACGACTTTACCCGCAACGATCTTGACCACTCCAGAATGCACGCTCCACGCGAAGATATGTGGCACGACTGGTCCGGACGGTTACGGCAGGTAAACCACACTTACTCGAAAGCTTTTGCCGAATCGCAACATCTCGATTAATGCGCAACGCCGCTACGTCGAGCTCGATCCGTCGAGGGACTCGCCCATGGCTCGGGCACGATCGAGTCGACTGGATTCGTCCTTTGGCAGATGACGTTGGGCCTGGATCAGACAGAAAATACTGACCACAAAAATCAACATCGAACAGGCCATGGCATTACGTAATGCCTCGGCGGATCCGGACCCGTTCGCCACAAAGACGTCGCTAATTTGGCCGATCACGTAGGGGCCCAGTGCCAGCCCTATAAACGTATTCACAAGGATGTAATAGGCCCCCGCTACGGCCCGCATTCGCGGCATCACCAGGTCATTGGCTGTACTTGGCGGAACACCTGGCCAACATGCACCCACGAGCGTGGCGACAAAGTTAATCCAAAAAGCAAAGTACAGGCTCTCCGTGTAGATGAGTGCCAGGACCGCAGGCACGGTACCTACAATCGCCACGTACCCGAGCACGAGTCGTCCGCTTGGAAATTTGGTCTTAAGCCAATCGGCCGCAATCCCGCCAATCGTGACTCCCAAAAATCCGCCCGTAGCAGCGCCAAGACCAAGCCAGATACCAACCTCAGTTGCCGTCGCTCCATGTGCGCGCATTAACAACGGAGCGGTCCAAAAACCGACCCCGTATCCGACAAACGCGATCGTGGGGAAAGCGATCATGGTGTAGATCATGGCCTTCGATCCAAAGATCATGCCAAACGTCGCTGGATCCCGGGATTTGAGCGACTGTGCCCACGAAACCGTCACGTACACGCCTATCCCTGTAGCCACCCATTGTGCGACGGAACCAGTCAGACTAATCAACAACGCGGAACCCAGGGCAATACCGGACAAGGTAATTAAGTTGAACCGCAATGACGCGCCGGTCCGAATGATCGCCACAATGTTGAAGGGAGGAATGACAGCAGCCATCTCCGTCCTAAGCACATGAAGAGGCTCTGGATGGGGTTTTGTCACAAGACCTTCGCTCAACCCACGGATGGGTTCCCGCAACGTGCGTACCCATGCGGCCATGAATAAGCCGGGAAGACCCACAGCCATAAACGCCACGTGCCAACCCTTCAGACCTAGGGGCGGATTAACGGGATACATGGCCGTCCATTGATCAAGTATCCACCCGCCCAAGACAAGACCGATACCGGCACCGATGTATACGCCCGAGGAGTATATGGCGATGACGGTCGCTCGTCGTTTCGGCGCGTAATAATCTGAGAGCATCGAATACGCTGCCGGCGAAGCACTCGCCTCCCCGATACCAACCCCAATGCGATAAAGCGCAAGGACAGAAAAAGACCGTGCAGTGCCTGACAATGCCGTCATCGCACTCCAGAAAAATAGGCCGGCGGAAATGAGACTCCGACGTACCCAAACGTCCGCAAAGCGAGCCAACGGAATACCGAAAACAGCATAAAAAACCGCAAACACGGTGCCGTATAAGAAGCCAATCTGCGCATCGGTGACGCCCAGGTCCGCCTTAATGTCTTCGGCCAATATCGACAGGATCTGCCGATCAATAAAGTTGAAGACGTAAACAAGGACGAGCACGGCGAGAACGTAGTGCGAGTATAGCCCGCCAATCTTCTGCCGACGGCCGTCCTCACGCGCCCCATTCGGTGCTGCTTCGCCACCCATACCTTTCCCTCCTTTGGTGCCGTCAAGCCACCTACTACATCGTACTACCATGTGCCGTTGCATGGGATTGTCCTTATACTTGCAACTCTCTGCTGTATCTCTGCTATGGAGTCCGGAGGGGGGAAAGCAATGCCATATATCACGGATCGCGTTGTTCACGACGCTGACTCGCACACAATGGAATTACCCGACTGGTTCACGGAATTTGGAACCGACAAAGTCAAAAAGGCATTTAGCGCGCGCTTTGCGGGAAGCATCGACCTACAGGGACTGCCCACACTTCACAAAAGCACCGAATACCGATCGCGGAATGAAGCGGAGATCATGTCTCGTAAGAATTATCAGGCCCTCGGTACCTTCATTGGAGACGACCGATCCGAGGCAGTCGACCACATAGGAGTTGCGACCCAACTCGTCTTTCCCACCAGCCCGAACGTATGGCTCGAACAACTTGAGCACGCCGACGATATTGAACTGCTATACCAGGTAGCCGACGCCACCAACCGCGCGCAGGCAGCTTTTTGCGCTAATGACCCTAGACTTTTCTCCGTCGGTTATGTCCCTCTCGCCGACCTTGAACGAACTGCCCGCGCAACGGAAAGCGCTTTGTCCCTCGGTGCCAACGCGTTATTGATTCCGTGGGCCTGCCCAAAAAACCATGCGACCAGTCACATCGCGCTCGATGCCCTATGGTCTCGCGCGGAAGAAGCCCGCGTACCGATCCTTTTCCACGTCGGTGCCGCCGATCGTGTCCTACCAGCTGCGCACGCAAACAATGGCCTTCCACCGGTTGCAGACTTTCACGGGGGTGAAGAGAACTTTCGTTCAATCTCTTATATGGCGATCTCTCAAGGTCCCGTTCAAGCGTTATCCATGCTAATTCTCGATGGCGTTTTAGATCGATTTTCTACACTAAAATTTGGCGTCATTGAACTTGGCGCAGTATGGCTCCCCGGATTTATGCGGCAGCTCGACTCGGCATTTGAAGCATTCGCTAAGCACGAAGACCGGCTGCAAAAACTTTCCCTAAGACCGAGCGAATTCGTCACGCGCCAAGTGCGAATAACCCCCTACCCAACCGAGCCGACCGGATGGATTATCAGCCAGACGTCCGCGGACATATGCATGTTTTCTACTGATTACCCTCATCTCGAGGGCGGTCGTAATCCGCTAGGTAGGTTTGATAAGTCGACGGCCGAACTAGTGGAATCCGATCGCGATCGTTTTTTTCGGGCAAATTTCGAAGACCTCATGGGGTCCGCGTTTGAAGGAGCACAAACATGAAACTAGGCGTCGTCTTCCCGCAAACCGAAATCGGGTCCAATCCGGATGACGTGGCGCGATTTGCTACCGCGGTAGAAGAACTCGGGTACGACCACCTAATCGCGTACGACCACGTGCTTGGTGCAAACACCGCCAGTCGCCCTGATTGGCAAGGTCCTTACACCTCAGAAAGCATGTTCCACGAGCCTTTCGTACTTTTCGGTTACCTTGCCGGAATCACCGAGACACTCGAACTCGTCACTGCGGTCATCATTTTGCCGCAACGCCAAACGGCATTGGTTGCAAAACAGGCCGCCTGCGTCGACGTCATATCGCGCGGACGGCTACGTCTTGGTATTGGCACCGGTTGGAACGCCGTCGAATACGAAGCGCTCAACGAAGATTTCTCCAACCGGGGACGCCGTTCCGAAGAGCAGATAGACATACTCAGAAAACTCTGGGCCGATCAAACGATTACGTTTAATGGCGAATGGCATCGGATCGACGACGCCGGAATCAACCCATTACCTGAAGCACGACTGATACCCGTATGGCTTGGAGGCATGGCGCCTCAAGTCATTGATCGCGTCGGCCGAATCGCCGACGGATGGTTCCCGTTCTTTAATCCCAACCTGGGTGACCAGCTAAAGCAGGTCCATCGATCGGCTGAATCGGCGGGTCGAGACCCGGCAACCATCGGCATCGAATGCATGGCTCCGTTAACCGATGACCGGGAACACGCGAGAGACCAGTTGAAAAACCTCCGTGACATTGGCGTCACGCACTCGGCGGTGGTCACCATGAACGCAGGGCTCGTCGGTGCTCAACAACATATTGACGCGATTAAACGATACCGCGACGCCACCAGCGATATCGTCAGTTGAGCCCCATCGAGCTCGAGGCGCCCGTGTGATTGACCTGCGGGTTGCAGGATTGCACGATGAATGGGCCTGCCCGAACAAGGAGCAAAGGTGACTGAGCCAAATCCTGGATCCGACGAGTGGCTCGCGCTAGTCCGAGAAGATATCGTCGACCCAGCCCGACCCATTGTCGATCCACACCACCATCTCTGGCAGCGACCAGGCTCAACCTACATGCTTGATGAGTTGTGGGGGGATACTGAATCCGGTCACAACGTTCAGAAAACAGTATTCGTTGAATGTCACTCGGCCTATCGAACGGATGGGCCGGAGCGCATGCGTCCGCTGGGCGAAACCCGCTTCGTCGCCGAGATTGCCGAAGCGAGCGCGTCCGGAGCCGGCGCAACCATCGCCGGTATCGTCGGCCATGCCGACTTAACCCTAGGTGAGGCGGTCGAAGAAGTGCTGCTCGCCCATACCGAGGCAGGCCGCGGGCTTTTTCGGGGCATTCGCCATGCCGGCGCTCGTGCCGTGAACCCCGAAGAACTGATGATTCCGGGTCGAGCGCCCGAAGGCTTGTACCAATCCGAGGGATTCCAAGAGGGTATGCGGACTCTGGGTCGACTCGGCCTCACCTACGATACCTGGCAGTACCACTATCAATTGTCCGAGTTGACGGAACTCGCCCGCTCATGCCCGGACACCATCATGGTCATTGATCACTTCAGCACCCCCATTGGGGTGGGCCGTTTTGCTGGTCGGCGTAAGGAAGTTTTTGATCAATGGAAAGTCGATTTCGCGGAACTCGCGCAATGTCCTAACGTGGTCGCCAAATTAGGTGGTATCGCAATGCCAGACAACGGATTCGGTTGGCATACTCGTCGAACGCCTGCAACGTCCGACGAATTGCAGCTTGCACACGCGCCTTACTACCTCCACGCCATCGAGAGCTTCGGTACTGATCGATGCATGCTGGAAAGTAATTTTCCTGTTGATCGATTTTCAATTTCGTATCACGTGCTATGGAATGGTCTCAAGAAAATCACTGCCGCATTCTCGGAAACCGAAAAAAATGATCTCTTCAGCGGAACCGCCACTCGGGTTTACCAACTCTGAATAAACAGGAGGACCCGCCTCACCTGCGTCGTAATATCGTCGCACAGCTCGGTCATGGGATGTTTGGGCAGACCGGGATGCGCCTGGTCTCCGCGCCGACCTTTATGCCGGCCTATTTGTTTGCGTTATCCGGCTCAGAATTTGTCGTTGGCTTGACCCGGGCGTTGCAAGCCGCCGGTACAGTGATATCACCCATCATCGGCGCCAGTACCATCGGGCACCGTCAACGAGTGCTAAGTACCACGCTCGTTACAGCAGCGATGATGCGGATACAAATCCTCGGACTTGCACTGGCCGGGTTCTTCCTCGGCCAGCGCGCGCTGCTTCCAGCCATCATCGTTTTTTTGACCTTAATGGGGTTCTTCCAAGGAATGGCCCAAGTCACCATGAACACACTTCGAGCAAGGGTCATCCCCGTGCATCGACGTGGATTTGTCAGCGGCGCGAGGAACTTTCTAGCGGGATTCACGTCGGCCGGTGTGTCCTATCTCGCGGGCGCGTACGTTCTCGAAAATAATCTATTAGGTAACGGTTACGGCACCATGTTTCTCATCGCCTTCGGAATAGCGACTCTCGGCCTCGGCGCGCTTGCTCTCACCCGCGAAACCGATACAAGCGCGGTGCGCCCGAGAGAATCCACCGGTGAAGCGTTAAGGGCGATTCCGGGACTACTCCGCCATAATCCAGAATTCGCCAAGTTCTTTATAGCGCGCGCCCTCGGCTCCTGCGGTCGTATGGCGCTACCTTTTTACATCCTCTATGCCGGTACGCGGATGGAACTAACCGGAACCGTGCTCGGACTTCTCACCACCGTATGGATGATCACGTCCAGCACATCCAACTTGTTCTGGGGGCTCCTTGCTGACCGGCGTGGCTACCGCATCGTCATGATCGCGACGTTAGCGATATGGACTCTTTCGCACGTGCAATTGCTATTCGTGGAATCGTTATCAGGAATCATCGCGTTTTTCATCGTCATGGGCGTTCCCTCCGGCGGATTTAACCAATCGGGACAAAACATGGTGCTGGAATTTGGCGATACCAAGGATATCCCTATACGACTCGCGGCCTCCGGCAGCACGGTAAATTTCGTGGGAGCAATTGGACCGCTACTCGGTGGACTCATCGTTTGGACACTCTCCTACCAAGCGTTATTTATCACCACCATCGTGCTTCAGTTGGTAGGGCTTGTAATTCTCGTGCGTTGGGTGCCAGAACCGCGGCGTCGGCCCTTTGGGCTTAAGCAAACACCGGAATGATTTCCTCAGCAATAAGCTGATACTGCTCGAGGTCATCCGTCAGAACACCGCCAATCATAATTTCAGAAGCCCCCGCGTCAACGATTTCACCAATGCGCTCAATCACGTAATTTTTTGGGCCCGCGGCAGACCCCTCGCCCAAGCGTCTGTTCGCCATGAATTCGGCAACTGCACTGCTGTCGTCAGTGACCATCGTCGGCATCAACACAGTGTAGCGAATCTCAGCGGGATCCCGACCGACGGTTTCGCAGTGCTTCTCCACTACCCCGACCTTGTGACGAAAGTACTCGGCCGACATCGGACCGCCCGCCCAGCCATCAAGATTCATGATGTCGCCGCTTTGGGCCAGCGTTCTCAGCGTTCGTCGCTCGCCGGTGCCACCGACTAATATCGGGATGTGGGGTTCTTGAAAACAACCCGGTGCCATCGGCGCTTCGTCCAAGTGGTAGTAGCGTCCGTTGAACGAGACCGGACCTTCCTGCGTAAAGAGCGCACGAATAAGTTCAACCGCTTCTTCGAAACGATCTTGTCGCTCGCGCATCGAGGGAAAATCCCAACCGTAAGCCTCATGCTCACGCTTAAACCATGACGCACCGATACCTAGCGTGAACCGTCCATGCGAGATTTGGTCAAGCGTCGTCGCCATTTTTGCAACCAGCGCCGGATTACGATAGGTGTTACCCAATACCAAGTGCCCCAATCGCAACCGCTCGGTAAACCCCGCGACGGCCGCGATTAAGGTAAATGCCTCGTGTGCCGGCAGGTGTTCTTCTTCTCGGCGCCCCGGTGGGGGCAGGTAGTGATCGGCAAACCAAACGCTGCTCCACGGTCCAGCCTCTAGAAGTTCGACCACCGTGCGGATACTGTCCCAAGTATTCCGATAACACCCAACCTGCGCTCCAATCTCCATAAAGCCTCCAAAACGACCCGTATCGATAGCCTACCGTGATCGAGCGTTGTCCGCATGCGTGCCATCGAATCCGAATGACATCGACCCACGCGGTCAAAGACACCATCCGAGAAACTGTTAGCTCGCTCTCGTGAAATAACGCTAACCACTTGATTTTGTTATAGTCCCTAGCCGAAAAAAATATTATTTCGATGACCGAAGACGATATTCGAACGCAGGTAGCTCCCCATCAACATAAGCTTGGTGGGACCATCCACGCTCTCCATCAGTTGATGCGCGTCTACGGTTATATCCACCCTGAACATCTGCCAATCGTCGCCGACGTCTTCAACATTAGCGTCGCCGAGGTCCGAGGCATCATCAGTTTCTATGAGGACTTCAAAACCCATCCGCCGGCAGCCACGACCATTCGAATTTGCCAGGCAGAAGCCTGCCAAGCCGTCGGAAGCCGCGAATTAACCAAAGAATTGGAAACAACCTACCAAACAAAACTGGGGCGTCGGGGGAACGATATCGAGCTTGAAGCCGTATACTGCCTTGGGTTGTGTGCCACAGGCCCCGCAGTCCAAGTCAACGATCAGCTGATTGCCAAAGCGAGCGCCGAGAAGTTGCAGGTGCCTGGATGACTACCGTG
>ERZ651768.65-NODE-65-length-72331-cov-18.938121_pt1 | contig 72331 bp, 76 predicted proteins | sample MGYA00514754_ERZ651768 | MGnify/ENA metagenome assembly ERZ651768
TTGGCGTATCACGTCGCCGTTCTTCGAGGTACGGACGTTGATCAACCTCGAAACCTCGCGAAGTCCGTCACGGTAGAATAAATTGGAGTTGTGGGAGGTTCGAGAACCCATACTCCCCAAGTAGGTATCACCTCGGGATTAGGTAACGAGTCGTTGGAAGACGTATCAACCATTTTAGATGGCTTAAATGAGCGCCAACGCGAAGCGGTAACAGCTCCCCTACGCAACCATTTAATCGTCGCCGGAGCTGGTTCTGGAAAGACCCGCGTGCTCGTTCACCGAATCGCCTGGCTCGTCGCGGCGGAAGGCGCAACGCCGCAGAGCGTGCTGGCCGTCACGTTCACGAACAAAGCAGCGGCCGAAATGCGCTCGCGAGCCGAAACGCTGCTCAACATTTCGGGTCGAGCCCTTTGGGTGGGAACATTCCACGGCATTGCCCATCGGCTGTTGCGAATGCATTGGCAGGAAGCCGGACTACCGCAAAACTTCCAGATACTTGACGCAGATGACCAATTGCGTCTTGTGAAGCGCGTGATGCGAACGTTCGACTTGGACGAACATAAGTGGCCACCGCGTCAGGCAGTTTGGTTCATCAATGGGCAGAAAGATGAGGGTCGACGGGCAAACCAGGTGCCGGCTTCGGACGACTTATTCGAACTAACACATCGCAAGGTGTATGAGTCATACGAAGCTTTATGTCAGCAGGGTGGCCTAGTCGACTTTGCGGAACTTCTGCTAAGAAGCCACGAGCTGTGGCTAGAAAATCCCGAGTTGCTTGCGCATTACCAGCGTCGATTTAGTCATTTATTGGTTGATGAGTTCCAGGATACCAATGCGATTCAATATGCATGGCTACGAGTACTTGCTGGCACATCAGGCCGCATCATGGCGGTGGGCGACGATGATCAATCAATATATGGCTGGCGTGGTGCTCGAGTCGAAAATATTCACCAATTTTCGAAAGATTTTAGCCCGGTGGATGTCATACGCCTGGAACAAAATTATCGGTCGACGGGCACGATACTCTCGGCTGCTAATGCGCTGATTGGCAACAACGTTGATCGTCTCGGCAAAGAGCTTTGGACGGATGCCGGCGACGGCGACTCAATACGTGTTTACTCGGGATACAACGAACAAGACGAAGCTCGATTTATTGCGGATCGCATTCAAGAGTGGATCGATCAAGGAGCGAGTGCGGACGAAGCGGCTATTCTATACAGAAGCAATGCGCAGTCCCGGGTCTTGGAAGAGGCGCTCTTGCGCAGTGATATACCGTACCGAATTTACGGTGGATTCCGTTTTTTCGAGAGGGCGGAGATTCGAAACGCGCTCGCGTATATGCGGCTCGTCAGCGAACGTCAATCCGATGTGGCGTTCGAGCGGGTGATCAATACACCACCGCGCGGGATCGGCGACAAAACGTTGGACGGTCTTCGAGGCATTGCGAGAGCGCGTGGCATCTCACTATGGCAAGCCACAAAAGAAGGTTTGAACGAAAAGCTGTTTAAAAGTCGTCCGGCAACGCTCCTCTCGAAATTCTTGAGCCTTATTGATGAGCTCGCTGTTGAGTTGAAGGATGCGCCGCTTCATATCATCGCTGAGCGGTGCGTGGAGGTCTCGGGCTTAATCGAATACCACCTAAAAGAACGCGGCGAACGCGGGCTTGCCCGCAAGGAGAACTTGGAAGAACTCTTCGTGGCCTGTCGCCAGTTTAGGGATGACATGGTCTTTCCACTGGCAGAAGACGGTAGTGACAACGAGCCCGTCACGGAACTAAATGAATTTCTTGACCAAGCCGCACTCGAAAGTGGCGAGCACCAGGCAGAAGTTGGCCCTTCGGTACAATTGATGACGTTGCATTCGGCGAAAGGGTTGGAATTTCCGCTGGTTTTTTTATCTGGGATGGAAGAAGGCCTGTTCCCGCATCGTAGATCCCTCGAGGAACCGGGGCGAATGGAAGAGGAGCGCCGTCTTGCGTACGTGGGAGTGACCCGCGCGATGCGCCAGCTCTATTTGACCTACGCAGAAACGCGTCGCCTTTACGGCACGGACTCCTACAATGGACCCTCACGGTTTCTTATCGAGATACCGAGCGAATATGTCGAGGAAGTGCGGCTCGGCGGCGCCATCAGCAAAGCATTTGGCAGGGGGAAAGTAGGCTCAGATGCGAATGCTTCAAAAGCCGAAGGAGAATTGCAAATTGGCCAGCGCGTCGCGCATAAGAAATTCGGTGAGGGCGTGGTATTGCGATACGAGGGTCAAGGGGGCCGGGCTCGCGTGCAGGTGAATTTCGCCCAGGTCGGGTCGAAGTGGCTTATGCCTGGCTACGCAAATCTCGAGCCGTTGGATTGAACATGAAAAAAGTCGTTTTGTTGACACTAGTGTTTATTGCAAGTTGCGACAATGGATCGTCGTACGAGGCTGTGACAGACGATGGATCGGGGGCACCTCAAGCAACCTTCCAATGGAAGCTCGTTACAACCTGGCCAAAAAATTTCCCAGCGCTTGGAACAGCGCCCGAAAAACTTGCCGAACTGGTTGACGAGATGTCGGCAGGCCGACTGCGGATAAAGGTCTATGGAGGCGGCGAGCTTGTACCCGCCATGGAGGTATTTGATGCGGTTTCTGCAGGTACTGCCGAGATGGGACATGGAGCCGCATATTATTGGCGTGGCAAGATCCCGATAGCTGCAGTGTTTGCAACCGTGCCTTTTGGTATGACCGCTCAGGAGATGAATGGTTGGTTGCACCATGGTGGCGGTATGGCGCTTTGGCGGGAACTATACGAACCGTTTGGACTGGTTCCTTTGGCTGCCGGGAACTCGGGTGTACAAATGGCCGGCTGGTTCAATCGCGAAATTCGGTCGCTCGATGATATTCGAGGACTAAAAATGCGAATCCCGGGGCTAGGAGGGGCCGTATTCCAACGGGCAGGGGGGATTGCTGTCGCTATGCCGGGAAGTGAGATGTATACATCGATGCAAACAGGGGTGATCGACGCAACAGAATGGGTAGGACCCTATAACGACCTTGCCTTTGGACTGCACGAAGTTGGGAAGTACTATTACTACCCGGGTTGGCACGAACCCGGCACGACGTTAGAAGCGATTGTTAACGTGGACGCCTGGCGTGGATTACCGAAGGATCTACAAGCCATATTAGAAGTCGCAACTCGTGCAATAAACCAGGATGTACTCGACGAATTCACTGCTCACAACAACGCAGCTCTCAAGGTCTTGGTAGAGGAGCATGGCGTGGAATTACGCCAGCTTCCGGATGATGTTATCAGGGAATTCGCAGAAATCTCTCGAGAACTTATTGCTGAGACGGCGGGCGATAATCCGTTGGCAAATCGAATTCTGGAATCCTATAGCGATTTTGCCGACAACGTACGCGAATACCATGCAATTTCCGAGCAGGCGTACATTAACGCACGGGATATCGAGTGAATGTTGCCCTTAGAGTTGATTCGGCAACCACGTCGCCAATTTAGGCATTGCAACCAGCAACGACAATAGAAGCAGCTGCAGTCCGATGAAAGGAACGACGCCTCGGTAGATATCGGAAGTTGCGATTGTTTCCGGCGCGACGCCTCGGAGGTAGAAGAGAGCAAACCCAAATGGCGGCGTTAGGAAAGAGGTTTGGAGATTCACTGCAATCATGACGCCAAGCCAGACCGGGTCGACGCCCATACTTAACAATACTGGTCCGACGATGGGCACGACTACGTAGGTAATTTCGATAAAGTCGAGAATGAAACCGAGCAGGAAAATAACCAACATGACGATACCAATCGCTGTCCATTGGCCGCCGGGCATGTCGGCGAACAAGGTGGCGACGAGATCGTCCCCACCGTAACCGCGGAACACGAGAGAGAATATGGACGCGCCGATAAGAATGAAAAACACCATCGAGGTCGTCAGAAGGGTTGCACGCATAATTTCTTGAAGAATTTTTCGCTTCAGGGCGCGATACAAGATGGCGAGTATCAGAGCCCCCATCGCTCCTACAGCCGCGGCCTCTGTTGGCGTTGCGTACCCGAGCAGGATGGAGCCGAGGACCGCCGTGATCAGAAACAGCGGAGGTGCTAGACCCTTGCTGAGCGCGACGAATAGGGGACCGGAGTCTATTTCTCCACTAGACGCAGGCGCCGATTTAGGTTGGTACAGGGCTCGGGAAAGAAGATAAGTTGCATACAGTAGCACTAAGATAAGACCGGGAATGAGCGCGCCCGCAAACAGATCGCCGACAGACACCGTTTTCGGAGCAAACAGGCCTTGACTCATTTGCGCCTGCTGGTAGGCGTTTGAAAGTACATCGCCTAGCAAAACCAACGCGATCGAAGGCGGAATGATTTGTCCTAACGTCCCGGTAGCTGCAATCGTCCCGCTGGCGAAGCTCGGCTCATAACCATGTTTCAAGAGGGAAGGTAGTGCGAGCAACCCCATCGTGACGACCGTCGCACCAACGATGCCGGTACTGGCTGCCATCAGCATACCCACGATAATGACAGCGATACCCAATCCCCCAGGCGTTCTGCCCATTAGCCTTGCCATGCTTTCAAGTAGTGTTTCAGCAATACGTGTGCGCTCGAGCGTTATGCCCATCATGATGAATAGCGGGACCGCGATTAGAGTCTGGTTTGTCATGATTCCATAGAGTCGACTAGGCAAGAATCCAAGGGTATTGAGGTCGAATATGTCCGCGGACCCGCCGACAAATGCGAACAGAAGCGCGACGCCTCCGAGCGTTGGGGCCACTGAGTAGCCGGCGAGCAATGCTAAAAACACGACTGCAAACATCAGCAGGGGGATGTATTCAATCATTTCGCAATATTCGGTATGCCCTGAGGGCCTCGGTGATTGCTTGCACTAATAGCAGAAGCGCGGACAGAGGAATTAACGTTTTAAGTAAATAAACAGCAGGGATTCCACCCACTTCCGGAGAGCCTTCGAGAATAGTCCAAGCGCGCGTGACGTAATCGAAGCTCTCGACCGTAATGACCAAGCAGACGGGCAAAAGAAAGCTCAAATGACCGAGTAGATTTATTTTCACCCTGGCACGGCCGGAAAGTCGGGCATAAAGGAGGTCAACGCGTACGTGACCGTCATGTTTCAGTGCGTAGGAAAGACCAAGCATGAAAACCAGGGAGTGCATGTAGGTCACGGATTCTTGAAGCGCGATAGCACCTGTATCGAAGACGTAACGTAATACGACTACTGTACAAGTGGTAACAACCATCGCCAGGAGGAGCCACGAAACGACGCGTCCAGTGATCTCAATTAGAGTGTCGGATTTCACGTAGCGGGTATTCCGATTAGGTGTTCTGCAACGACTCCGATAAAGATGGTAAACCCGACCCATGTGTTGTTGCCGAAAGCCTTAAAGCAACGGGTTTCATCACGTGTTCGGATCAAAATTTGTTGGTAGATAAACAACCCAGCGACGATTATCACTGCCAACGAATAGGGTGTTTGAAACCCGCAAATTTTGCCCAGTAGAAACAAAAGTACCAGTGAGACGAATTGCATGAGGCCGATGGCCAAGCGATCCCAATTACCAAGTAACAGCGCGGTCGACTTCACGTCAATGGTGCGATCATCCTTTCGATCGACCATGGCGTACTCAGTATCGTAAGCGATGATCCAAATGACGCTCATTAGGAAAAATAGACAAATCGGGATACTAAGGCCTTCGCGAACGGCTGTTGAAGCCATAGGTATACCCCAACTAAACGCGATGCCGAGGACAACTTGGGGGAAAAACGTGACGCGCTTCATGAATGGATAAACGATCGCAATGCAAAACCCCGCAACAGCCATCCAGCGGGTAATCACGTTTAGCGTGAACATCAACGCGAGCCCGAGAGCGGATAGAACGGCAAATACAAAGATTGCCTCGACGAGGCTTAAGCGGCCGTCGGCGAGGGGGCGTGACTTGGTTCGCTCGACCAAGGGATCGATATGCCGATCGACGATGTCGTTGGCGACACAGCCTGCGGCGCGCATGACGAAAGTTCCAACGATAAATGTGCAAAGGATCCAGAAAGCAGGGACCGTCTCGGCAGCAAGCCAGAGCGCCGTGAGCGTGGGCCACAACAACAAGAGTGTACCGACGGGTCGATCGAGACGTATCAGTTCGATTATGGCGTTAAATTTTTGCGGACGTATCATGGGTCTTAGGGCGAGCCTTGGCAGATTGATTTATATGGCTTCCACAGGGTAGTTTACAGCGCGCTTCGAGAACCCCAGGTAGTAATTCATGCGGAAATGGCAATGCATCGTGTGTGGTTGGATTTACGATGAAGCCGAGGGTTGTGAGGATGAAGGCCTCGCGCCGGGCACCAAGTGGGAGGACGTCCCGGAAGATTTTGTCTGTCCAGAGTGTGGGGTTGCCAAAGAAGACTTTGAGATGATTGAGGTAGGATAGATTATTCATGAATCTCACCGTTCGAATACTGATTGGCATGGCAGCGGGTGTACTCGTCGGACTCGCTGTCCAAGGATTCACGTCCGATGGTCATTGGATTCAGGCCGTACTTATACAGGACGTGTTTGATGCTGGCGGCAAGGTTTTTATCGCGTCGCTTCGGTTAATGGTTGTACCCCTGGTACTTGTGTCTTTAGTGTGCGGCTCGTCAAGCTTGGCGGATGGCGCAAGCATGGGACGGCTGGGCGGAAAGTCGATCGGCCTTTATCTTTTCACCACCGCGGTCGCGATATCCTTGGCACTTGGGCTGGCGCTCTTCATTAGCCCCGGGGAGGGTGGGTCCGCCAGCCAAGCGGTCGAATATACGCCGCGGCCGAGCCCTGGACTGAAAGAAACTTTCCTAAATATTTTTCCAACCAATCCCGTTCGAGCCATGGCCGATGGCAACATGCTACAGATCATTGTTTTTGCATTGCTCCTGGGTACAGCCCTTGGTCGCTCGGGGGACGCAGGTCAAAGAATTCGATCGCTTTTTGAGGACCTCAATGGGGTCCTCATGCGACTAATCGTAATGCTCATTAGCCTCGCGCCTTTCGGGGTTTTTTTCCTTATGGCCAAGCTGTTCTCTGAAGTTGGTTGGCGAGACATTATCGAGCTTGGAAAGTACTTCGCGACGGTAGTTTTAGCGCTGATCATTCACGCATCGGTTGTATATCCAGCTTTGTTGTTATGGCTTGCGAAAACGAATCCCCTAAAGTTCTACCAGAAAATGCGAGAACCGATGCTTTTTGCGTTTAGTACTTCGTCGAGTGGAGCGACATTGCCGGTGACCTTGCGCACGGTGGAAAAGAAATTAGGCGTGGATAACAGCATCGCTTCCTTTTCGGTTCCATTGGGAGCGACCATCAATATGGATGGCACGGCGATTATGCAAGGCGTGGCCACGGTCTTCATCGCGCAATACTTTCACGTTGACCTTGTCTTTACAGACTATTTGATGGTCATACTTACTGCCACGATGGCGTCGGTTGGGACGGCGGCGGTGCCGGGCGTTGGGTTGATAATGTTGACGATGGTTCTCACTCAGGTCGGGTTGCCGGTGGAGGGCATCGCGTTGATTATTGGTGTGGATCGGCTGCTCGATATGACACGTACGGCGGTTAATGTTGCGGGTGACGCGACGGTGGCGACAATAGTCGCGCATTCGGAAAAGAAGCTTGATCGATCAGTGTTAGATGACCCTGACGCGGGTCGAGCCAATCCCTAACCGCGAAATGACGCTAGACCGCCGCATACTCGGTCTCTACCGGCGTCCAGGTTTTGATTATTGCCTCGGCAGCACCCGCATCGGCTTTACGCATCGTATCACCAGTTTGAACGACCTCCTTGAATAGTGATAGGTCGCGACTAAGGTCGGAAACACGAAATTGTCGCTCACCCGTTTGGCGGGTCCCCATAATGTCACCCGGGCCTCGAAGTTCGAGATCTTTTTCTGCGATCAGAAACCCGTCGTTGGTCTCACGCATCACGTTTAAACGCGCTTTTGCCAGTTCCGTCAGTGGGGCTTCGTAGAGCAAAGTGCAGTGACTCGGGTGGTGTCCGCGGCCAATCCGACCCCGCAATTGGTGGAGTTGAGCCAGGCCCAAACGATCTGGGTCATCAATTACCATGTGGGTTGCGTTAGGAACGTCAACGCCAACCTCTACAACCGTGGTTGCGACCAACAATCCTATTTCCCCAGATTTGAAACGTGACATCGTTGCCGACTTGTCAATCGTTTTCATACGCCCGTGAATAAGCCCCACCATCACTTGCGGTAGCTTGTCCTCGAGTTCTGAATGAACGGTCTCTGCGGCTTTGATCTCACTATCCGCGGATTCCTCGATGGCGGCACAGACCCAAAAAGCCTGACGCCCTGCAGCCACTTCGCGGCCGACGCCTTCAACGATTTCATCGCGCCTTGCATTGGTGTGTATTGACGTCACGATGGGCGCACGTCCGGGCGGCATTTCATCAATCACCGATAGGTCCATGTCGGCATACAAGGTCATCGACAATGTCCTGGGGATCGGAGTTGCGGTCATGACTAATTGGTGGGGCAGGCGTCCTTTGTCACGAAGGGACATTCGTTGGTGAACGCCGAACCGATGTTGTTCATCGACGATCGTTAAACCAAGTTCGTGAAAAACAACGTCCGTTTGAAAAATGGCGTGCGTGCCGATGATTACTAAATCATCGCCATTCGCTATCGCGTTCAATCTGGAACGTCTTTCTGTTGCAGGGAGTCGACCTGTTAGGAGACCGACCCCAATACCGAGAGGCGAGAGCCAGCTCGAAAACGTTTCGTAGTGTTGCTCTGCAAGAATTTCAGTAGGCGCCATTATGGCGGTTTGCGCGCCGTTTTCGGCTGCCCGTATTGCCGCAAATGCTGCGATGATGGTTTTTCCCGAACCGACATCTCCTTGAATTAGACGCATCGTTGCGCGAGTTTTGGCGAGATCGTTGAGGACGTCGATGGTAGTTTTTCGCTGAGCGCCGGTGAGTTGGAATCCAAGTTCGCGCAATAACTCTTTACCCAGTTGGCGGACAGGGGGAAGGGCTCGTGCAGGGGCGTTCGAAACGGCTTGCTGGCGTCGTTTCATCACAAGGTAGTACGCGAGCAACTCGTCGAAGGCTAGTCGCCTTCGAGCCGATTCAACTAATTCGGGCTGGTCGATCGGTGGAAGGTGAATCACTCGTAACGCATCTTCCAGAGTAAAGCCCATGGTCTGGAAAAGATGAAGGTCGGGGGGGTGCTCAAGAATCTGCTCAATCCATCCCGCAACCCTAGCGCTTGTTATACCGACGGTGACGCGGTAAACGGGCTTTAATTCTGGCTGTATAGGACCGGGTTCTGAATTGAAAATTCGATATTCAGGATGGACCATTTCGAGCCCGTTGCGGCTAAGACGGGCCTCACCAAATAAACGTAGCCATGCACCTGGACGGAGCGCCTCGCGTTGATGCGGGCTAAAGTGAAAAAGGCGCATGCTGAGGAATGCGTTCCCGTCTTCAACCGTGATAATCAGACTTCGGCGGCGCCCATAACCTACGTTAACTTTCACTATTTCACCGGAGACGTAACATTCGTCTCCCGCATTTAGCTGATTCAGGGGCGTGATTTGGGTGCGGTCTTGGTAACGAATTGGAAGATGCAAAAGCAAATCGAGTTGGGTACGAATCCCCAGGCGCAACAACTTACCGGCGGCGGAAGGGCCAATGCCTTTGAGCGCCGTAATGGATTCGTCGTTCAGCTGGATTCCTTTGGAATCGACAGTACAGCCTCGATTTCTACTCGCGCTCCACGGGGCAGCTCGTTGACTCCAACCACCGAGCGAGCGGGGAACGGCGGTGTAAATTGATTCGCGAAGATATCGTTGACTTCGCCAAATAGGCCAAGATCCGTTAGAAAAACGCTCATTTTGACAACAGAGCTCAGCGAGCCACCACTCGCGCGACAGACTGACTCAAGATTGCGGAATACTTGCTGAATCTCCTTTTCGAAAGTATCTGCGACCAGCTCCATGGTCGCCGGATTAAGGCCAATCTGGCCGGAAAGATAAACGATTTCGCCTGTCTTGATGGCTTGCGAATAAGCGCCAATTGCGTCGGGGGCGGCTTTCGTGGATATGGCGATCCGTGTCACTAGCTAACGGCTCGTTCCACACTTTGCACGGGCGTTATGTTGCGGAGACGTTGCATCGCGCGTTTTAGGTGATCGCGATCGCGAACTGAAATCTCAACGGCCACCGTTGAAAGATCTGACGATCGCTCGTCGACTCGAATATGGTTAATTCCCGCGTCCACCGTGTTGACAGAAGTAGCAAGTTCCGCCAGGACTCCCTTTCGGCGTTTAACCGTGAGGCGGAGGGTCGTTTCAAACTCACGCTGAGTCTCGCTCCAGCGCGCAGGAATTATGTCCTGCGGCGCGCGCCGCCGTACCTCGGTAACGTTATTACAAGCTTCCAGATGCACGACAAATCCTTTTCCTGGCGTCATGTGACCAACGACAGGATCACCCGGTACCGGCCCACAGCAACGACCGTAATTGATTACAAGACCCTCGCCGTCCTTAATGGCAACCGGGCCGCCTTCGTGTATATCAACCGCCTGATACGCGGGGTTTTCTATCGCTAGCAACCGTTGGGCGACGACGTACGCCATGAGATTGCCGATTCCAATGTCGGCGAGTAAGTCGTCCAACTTTCGCACGTTAAATTCCTGAAAGACTTTTCTCAGTCGCCGAAAGTCCAAATCGTTAATGGAGGTGTTCGCATTGGCGAGTGTCCTATCGAGCAGGCGTCGGCCGAGACGAATTGACTCTGCGCGCTGTTGTACTTTCAATGCCATACGGATCCCCGACCGCGCGCGACCGGATACCGCGAAAGTGAGCCACTCTGGACTGGGGCGGGCGTCAGCGGCCGTGATTACTTCGACGGTCTGGCCTGACTCTAATTGTTTTGATAATGGCGCCAAGACTTTGTCGACCCGACAGGCGACCGTGTGATTACCGATATCCGTATGAATGTTGTATGCAAAATCGATCGGGCAGCTACCCCTTGGTAATTCGAGAATGTCGCCCCGGGGCGTAAAGACATAAAGTTCATCGGGAAACAGATCGAGTTTTAGGTGTTCTATAAATTCTTGGGAATTGCCAGCCTTTTGTTGCAAATCGAGGATGCTGTTAACCCATTCGCGCGTTCGGGCATCGCTATGCTTGAACGACGCGGTTTGGGATTTATACAACCAGTGTCCGGCGATGCCGTTGTCCGCGATTGTGTCCATTTGACGAGTGCGTATCTGTACCTCGATCGGGACGCCGTGCATGCCGAACAGCGTGGTGTGTAGTGACTGATATCCGTTCGCTTTAGGAATGGCTATATAGTCCTTGAACCTGTCAGTTCTCGGTTTGTAGAGGTTATGGACCGAGCCCAAGGCGCGGTAGCAGGCATCGACCTGATCGACGACGACTCGGAAACCAAAGACATCCATGATGTCGCCAAACGACTTTCTCTGGGCCTTCATCTTCGTATAAATTGAATAAAGGTGTTTTTCTCGACCGACCACGGTTGCATCGATTCCTTCACGTTTAAGGACCGCTAGGATCGACTTCCGTATTTCTTCCATTAAGGCCTTTCGATTACCGCGTGCAGCGGCTACTGCACGACCGATCAATCCGGCACGCAGTGGGTAGACGGTTTCGAAGCCAAGTTCTTCTAGTTCAATCTTGATAGCGTTCATGCCTAGCCGGTTAGCTATGGGAGCGTAGAAGTCGAGAGTCTCGCGAGCGATCCGACGTCGCTTGTCTCGGTCAAGCGCGCCGATGGTACGCATGTTGTGTAGCCTGTCGGCTAATTTAACGAGAATGACTCTTAGGTCCCGTGTCGTCGCCATTGCCATCTTCTGAAAATTTTCTGCATGTTCTTCGGCCGACGTCTTATAGATGGTTGCAAGCTTGGATACGCCGTCCACAATGTCCGCAACTTCTTGCCCGAACGATTCGACCAGTACTTCTTTGTCTATACCTGTATCTTCAAGGACATCGTGCAGTAGTGCGGCCATAATGGACTGATGGTCCATGTGCATATCGGCGAGGACGCCCGCTACAGCCAAGGGGTGGGTAACGTATGGATGGCCAGATAGTCGACGCTGACCGTCGTGCGCTTCTTCTGCAAATTGATAGGCACGCCTAACACGCCTGAGCTCGCGTCTGTTCAGATACGACAAGGCCTTTGTGAGCGTCTTGGCGTTGGTAGGGGCAGCGATTTCATCGCTCAATGCTCGTGCGGCAAGTTGAGCCTGAAAGTAGGACTCAGAAGTTGTTTTCTCGATCATCTCCAAAGCCGAAAGCCGCATCCATTTCAGAATCGTCCGGCCTCACTTCAGCGGCGTCAAGCACTTCGTCAGTAATCAGACCCTCGGCAATTTCTCGGAGGGCAATGACGGTGGGCTTGTCGCCCTCATCGTCCACAAGGGGATCTGCTCGAAATCGAACCAATCCTCGGGCGCGACGTGTCGCAACCATGACCAATGCGAAGCGGTTTTCTACGTGTTCGAGACAATCTTCAACGGTTACTCGGGCCATAAATTGCTCGGCGTTAAGCGGACGCGCGATTTTACTCGAATCGGGATTTGTCCGACAAGAGTCTGGCAGCGAGATCCGATACGTTTGATTTTGGGAAGAACGTACCGTTTCTTACGGAACTAATGATGTTTGTGAGTTCCAAGAGCGCCTCGTCAAAATTGTCATTGACGAGAACGTAGTCGAATTCATCGAAATGGGATATTTCCTCAACTGCCAGATTAGTCCGCCGTTGGATTTCCTCGGGGCTGTCTTCTCCGCGACACCGCAATCGTTCAACGAGGGCGATTCGAGAGGGCGGAAGAACAAAAATACTGGTTGTAGCGGGTTCCTTTTCGCGGACCTTTCTAGCCCCTTGCCAGTCGATTTCGAGTATGACGTCTAACCCGTTAGTTAGGTGAATATCAACACTCTCGACAGAGGTCCCGTAGAGGTGACCGAAAACGCTGGCGTGTTCGAGAAACGCCGACTTGGATTTCAGGGCAAGGAAATCAGCTCGAGAAGTGAAGTAATAATGTTCACCCTCTTTTTCGCCTTGACGTTTGGGTCGGGTGGTATGAGAAACCGAGGCAACAAGCCTACGATCGGCTTGGAGAAGCGCGTTCACAAGACTTGTTTTACCGGCTCCAGATGGCGCGGAAATGACGAAAAGCCGTCCTGAACGTTGTGATTTTGAACTCATGCAACCGCGCGATTAAAGATAGGTTTGGTTTGCTTCAGCGTAGCGAAAACTGAGGAGCGCGACGTCATCGCACCATTGTAACTTGATATGATGCGCTGATTTTCAACGTCCGGACGAATTGAGGGCAGGATGGATAGGCCGAGTGGCCGAGCGCCAGATGAGCTTCGAGCAATAACAATTACGCGTGATTTCACTAAGCACGCAGCCGCATCGGTACTAATCGAATTTGGTGATACAAAAGTAATTTGCACCGCTAGTGTCGAGGACAACGTTCCGGGATTCATGCGAGGACAAGGTCGTGGGTGGGTTACTGCCGAATACGGCATGTTGCCGGGCGCGACACATAGCCGAGCAGATCGAGAAGCGGCGCGTGGTAAACAGAGCGGTCGTACGGTGGAAATACAGCGACTCATCGGCAGATCTTTAAGGGCTGTGGTCGATTTGAATAAGTTGGGGGAGCGTACGGTCAGAGTCGACTGCGATGTGATACAGGCTGACGGAGGAACGCGCACGGCCTCCATAACAGGGGGTTCTGTCGCACTTGCCGATGCAATACTCCAGGTCGCTCCGGAAGCATTTATCGGCCTGGTCGGATCGATATCCGTGGGGGTGTTTCATGGCGTTCCAGTATTGGATTTGGACTATCCGGAGGACTCAAACGCAGACACGGACATGAACGTCGTCATGGTTGAAGGGGGTGGCTTTATCGAGATTCAAGGCACGGCGGAAGCAGCCCCGTTCGACGATGAAACGCTTGATGCGATGCTTGGATTGGCGAAAACTGGCATAGCTGCACTATTTAGGGAACAACGACGCGCGCTGGGGCTGGCATCTTGACGGAAGAAGGAGCGAACCAATTCGTTCTCGATATGATTTCGCAAAAGGTGCTTAAGTTTGGTCCATTTACGCTCAAATCCGGCCGTCAAAGCCCGTACTTCTTCAATCTTGGAGCCATCAACCACGGCGATGGGCTTCGGCGTTTGGGGAGCGCTTACGCCGAACGATTGCGGTTTCTGGAGTATGACTTTGATGTCATTTTTGGCCCGGCGTACAAAGGCATTCCGATCGCGGTATCGACTTCCATAGCGATGGCTGAAAATGATCAACCGGTGGGTGTTGCATACAATAGAAAAGAACCGAAAGGACACGGGGAGGGAGGTGTTTTGGTTGGTACTCCGTTGGCGAAACGCAGAGTTGTTATCGTTGACGATGTGTTAACAGCCGGAACAGCCGTGGTGGAATCGGCTCGTCTGGTGCGGGAGGCTGGCGGTGACCTTGTTGGGATCCTCGTCGCGCTCGATCGACAGGAGTACGTTGAAGAAGGGTCTCTAACGGCTCTGGAAAGCATCTCGAGGGAGCTTTCGGTCCCCGTCGAAAGTATAGCGGGTTTGAATGACGTCCTTCGATGTATAAAGAGCAACCCCGAATACCGCCACACCTTGCCAGAGCTGACGCAATACCAGCAAGCACACTGTCAAGTTTTGGAGTAGGCGTTAAGCGGAGAATTTCTGAAATTATCGGTGAAACGTTGCGTCCGGCACGCCTACGCAGTGTCATAAGACGATATTCCTGAAACGCGACTCAGAAGCCAGTTCTACCAATCGTATAAGTGCTGTATTCGATGAGCCGCTATTCTGGAATACTGCCGGCGGACTTATGTAGAACGTTCACCGATTAGAGTACCTATGCCACTATCGGTTAGGACCTCTAAGAGAAGGGCATGCGGTACTCGACCATCGATAATGTGCGCGCTTTGGACACCTCCCTCCACCGCGTCTAGTGCACAGCGCGCTTTCGGCAACATCCCGCCCTCGATGACACCTTGAGAAATCAAAAGCGCAGCTTTTTTGCGGCTGAGGGATGCGATCGTGTCGTTGTTTCCGTCGAGAATACCGGGGGTATTTGTAATGAGCACGAGTTTTTCGGCGCCGATGTGTTGCGCAATGCCGCTCGCGACCAAGTCTGCATTAATGTTAAGACTTTCGCCGTTTTGTCCGACTCCGATAGGCGCGACTACTGGGATGAAATCTCTATCCATTAGAGACTCAAGTAACGCATGATTGATCGATTCCACTTCACCGACTTGTCCAATATCGATACTTTCCGAAACGGCGGAGCTTTCATTCGTCTCGGTTAATTCCATTCGTCGGGCACGGATCAGATTACCGTCTTTACCAGTGACTCCAACCGCCATTCCGCCGTTGTCGTTTATCAGAGACACGATTTCTTTGTTGACCAAACCCCCGAGGACCATTTGCACGACGTCCATCGTTTCTTTGTTGGTTACTCGCATACCCCCAACGAATCGTGTGTCAATATTGAGTCGGCCAAGCAGCTCTTCGATTTGTGGCCCGCCACCGTGGACGACGATCGGATTCATCCCAACTACTTTCATCAAAATAACGTCTCGAGCGAAGGCTCGTTTTAAATCATCGTGCGTCATGGCATTTCCACCGTATTTGATGACAATGGTGGAGCCGTGGAACCGTTGGATATAAGGAAGCGCCTCAACGAGAATCCGCGCAGTCTCTTCATGCTCATTCATGGAATCACCAGTTCGGGATCTATTTGGGTAATCGCCGTATGGAACGTGTTTTTGATACGTTGCAATGCTTCCGTACTTTCCGCTTCAAAACGTAGGCTAAGCACGGGACTCGTGTTGGACGCTCGAATCAATCCCCACCCATCTTCGTAATCTACGCGGATACCGTCGACAGTTGTGATTTCTCCTTCGTCGAAGTAATGGCATCGGGAGAGCGCGTCAATGACATCGAATTTTTTCCTTTCTGTGGTTGGGATCTTAATCTCTGGCGTGGACATGACGGGCGGGAAGTCCAGAAAAATGTCCTCAACGGTTCGTGTTTCTGCACTCAATAATTCGAGGAGGCGAGCTGCGCTGTACAGCGCGTCGTCAAAGCCAAACCATCGTTCGACGAAGCAAATGTGTCCACTGAACTCTCCACCTAAAAGAGCTCCGGTTTCTTTCAGTTTAGCTTTAATGTGGGAGTGTCCAGTCTTCCACATTAGAGCCTTTCCGCCGAGATCAGTAATGAGAGAAGCCAGGCGACTACTGCATTTGACATCGAAAATGATTTCGGCACCGCGGTTACGACTAAGAATGTCGCGGGCGAGTAGCATCAGCATCCGATCGGGCCAAATGATCGTGCCGCAATTACTAACAATACCTAGACGATCGCCGTCTCCATCGAACGCGATGCCTAAATCTGCCCGATGCTCATCAACGGCGGATATGAGGTCTAGTAGATTCACAGGATCGGCAGGATCGGGGTGGTGGTTTGGGAAGTTCCCATCCACATCTGAGTAGAGTGGAATGACGTTGCATCCGAGCATCGAAAATAGATCTGGCGCGACCAGACCCGCAACACCGTTACCGCAATCTACGACCACTCTAAGAGGTCGGGATAATTGAATGTCGTCACGAACTGCGGAAACGTAGTCGTTAATGATTTTCGTTTTGCGGTAAGTCCCTACACCGTCTGGGAGATTTTTGCTAACAACTCTTTCGCGCAATCGCTGGATTGCTTCTTCGGCTAGGGTTGTGCCTCCAATCATCATCTTCAGACCGTTGTATTCCGGCGGATTATGCGAACCGGTGACCATGATTCCCGTTCCGATCGAAGACGTTGTTCCTGGGAATTCACGTTCATCAATGCGGTGCGTCGCGTAATAAAGCAATGGGGTCGGCACGGTCCCCACGTCAATGACGTTGATACCGCCGTCGTTGAGTCCTTTCGTTAAGGATTGGCATAGCAATGGGGTCGAAATCCGACCGTCTCCCCCAATCACTGCAGCATGTTGGTCTTGGGATAATGCCTCGGCAGCAAACGCCCTTCCTATCCAATATACGGCAGTTGGAGTCAGGTTAGTTTCCACTATCCCACGGATGTCGTAAGCACGAAATATATCCGGATCGAGTTGGATATCAGATTGTGCAGCTGGGCTTGCCATGGGTTGCTCAGTGTCCGTGCGTGAATGAGGGGATTTGCGTAGAAGTTGCTGTGAATCGGAGCGAGCTAGCTCAAAAGCGAACGCATACTACTCGGTTCGAGAGTTTCAACGCTAGGTCCTATTGCTCGTATATAGCTCAGAGATTGCAGCGACCAACTTACTTGCAATCTCGGCTTTAGGTGACTTATCAAAAGTGGTCTCGCCATGCGCATGCAAAAGGGTAACTTCGTTTTCGTCACTATCGAATCCGATGGAGTGGTCGGATACATCGTTCACGACGATTGCATCAAGGCATTTACGCTCACGTTTTTGAACTGCATTTTTTATGAGGCTTTGTGTTTCTGCTGCGAATCCGACTAAGTAAGGGGGATCCGACAATGCGGCAACGCTTGCGAGAATGTCATCGTTTTCGACGAGTTCGATGGACATCGACGAGCCATTTTGTTGCATTTTTCTTATTTTGTGAGGTTCCGAATGGGAAGGTCGATAGTCGGCAACTGCAGCCACGCCAAACATGATGTCGATATCGTTCGCTATATCTAATACTGCGGACTTCATCTGTGCAGCAGAAATGATATTTATTTGTTGGACTCCCTTGGGCGGAGGTAGCGCGACGGGACCACTTACTAAGGTGACGATGGCACCGGCATCCCGGGCGGCCTCCGCGATCGCGTAGCCCTGCTTTCCAGAGCTTGAGTTCGTTATGTAGCGGACGGGGTCGATTGATTCCCTTGTGGGCCCTGCAGTCACCAGAACCCTGAGCCCGGTCATCGGCGTATCGATAGGATCGGTCGTCCCAAGCAAGTACGAGACAATATCCTTTATCTCGAGCATTCTTCCTGGTCCGGTTTCGCCGCAGGCTTGTTCGCCGCGATCGGGTCCGATGATGCTAACGCCGTCAGTTTTGAGCACTCCGATGTTTCTTTTCGTTGCAGAGTGATTCCACATTTCCAGGTTCATAGCTGGAGCGACGACCGTCGGAGCCGTTGTCGCCAAGTAAAGGGTTGTGAGTAGATCATTACTCAGGCCGTTCGCCAGACGCGCGAGTACGTTAGCGGTTGCGGGTGCTATAAGTAATGTATCCGCCCAGCGGGCAAGTTCGATGTGTCCCATCGAGCGCTCGGCTTCTAAATCCCATAAATCGTCGCGAACGCGGTGTCCCGAGAGGGTGGTCAGCACCGTGGCTGTAACGAAGTGATTCGCTGAACCGGTCATTACGGGTATGACGTCCATCCCGGCAGCGACGAGCTGCCGCACAAGTGCGGGTGTCTTGTAAGCCGCAATACCGCCTCCGATACCAAGTACGATGCGTTTCCCTTGCATTATTCATAGCTGTGAAAATCAGGGGGGCGCGAGGATAGCACGTCATATACCAGGCGTTGACCCCCTCGTGTGCCGGGACGCTCGGGATCGAAGAGATATTTTTGTACCATCGATCGGTTGCTAAAAGTGTGCTATTTGGTTGACGCCCTTATTGGAAAAGGCCCGCATGAATTGGGGCTTCTGACTTGGTTTGGGGCGAGCGCTTTGGTATAAAGACGCACCTTTTTTCGGCGCCCCCCATGTCCCAAGTGTGTCAAGTTACCGGTAAGCGGCCCATGAGCGGCAATCACGTTTCCCATGCGAACAATAAGACGCGGCGACGATTTCTCCCGAACATTCAGAATCATCGGTTCTGGGTAGAAAGTGAAAAGCGGTTTGTGCGGCTGCGTGTTTCGACGGCCGGGATGCGCATCATCGATAAAAAAGGCATTGAAGAAGTCCTTGGTGATATACGTAAGCGCGGGGAGAAAGTCTGATGCGCGATAAAATTAAGTTGGTGAGCAGCGCGGATACCGGACACTACTACACGACGACGAAAAATAGACGCCTCAGCCCTGACAAGCTGGAACTCAGAAAATATGACCCGGTAGTGCGTAAACACGTGATCTATCGGGAAGAGAAGATCAAGTAACTGCCAGAGCTTCCTGAAGTTGAAACAACGCGGCGGGGTGTTGCCCGGGTTTTAGAGGGTCGACGCCTGGTCGAGGTTGTAGTTCGGGAATCGAGGCTTCGGTGGCCCGTAGTCGTTCCGAATGGGCTGTCCGGATTGCGACTTAGCGCGGTTGATCGGAGGGCAAAGTACCTACTATTTCGATTCTCGCGCGTGACGGTGCTCATACATTTAGGCATGTCAGGACGGTTGCGCGTTGTTTCAGCGAATCTGCCAGCGGGCAAGCATGATCACGTGGATTTTCATTTCGAGGACGATCAAGTCTTGCGACTCAGCGATCCCCGACGATTCGGAAGTATTCACTTCTCATCCGACCCGGTGGAAGCGCATTGGTTGTTAAAGAATTTAGGGCCTGAGCCCCTGGGCGCCGATTTTAGTGGTGAATACTTGCACCACCTTTCTCGGCACCGTCGTCAGGCCGTAAAAACGTTCATCATGAACGCGCAGGTTGTGGTTGGGGTGGGAAACATATACGCGAATGAGTCGCTTTATCGGGCGGGGATCCGTCCGCGAAACGCGGCCGGTCGCATTTCGAAGGATCGTTATGTAGAGCTTGAACGGGCTATCCGAAGCACGTTAGAGGAAGCAATCGCGATGGGGGGCACGACTTTGAGGGATTACGTCGGGAGCGATGGGAAGCCTGGGTATTTTCGACAGGAATTGTTCGTATATGGGCGTGAAGGTAAAAGATGTCTTCGTTGCGAGACGATACTGAAGGGGATTCGGTTGGGGCAGCGAGCGACTGTGTACTGTCCGTATTGCCAGCATTGAGAGTGGGGGACAACAGCGCGGCTGATGAATATTGTTCGTGACCTATCTGGTTGGTCGGTATCAGCGTTTCTTAAGACGTACTCTACTCTTTGTAATAGTCGACGATGGCGGGGTGAACGAAGTTGGATATATCACCACCTAAAGCCGCGATCTCGCGAACTCGAGACGAGGACAGAAAAGACCACTTATGAGCGGTGGGTAGAAGAACATACTCGATATCCTGATCCAAAGATTGATTCATCGATAGCATCTGGAACTCGTAGTCGTAATCGGTCAATGTGCGAAGTCCTCTCAATACGAAACGAGTGTTCTTCGAACGCACATAGTCGACCAGCAAACCGTTAAAACCTTCCACGGATACTTGATCGTCAAGATGGGCAAGTGCTTCCCGACAGAGTTCCATTCGATCGGCAAGGTATGTGGTCGGATCTTTATCGACTGACGTTCCTATCGCGACCACGACGTGGTCAAAAAGGTTAAGCGCCCGCTCGACAATGTTGGTATGGCCGTGAGTGATAGGGTTGAAGCTTCCTGGGTAAACTACTGACGACACGCTTGGACTCCAATATTCGCGGCGATACTAGCCCAACACCCAATCGGTCACAAACAGAAGGTTCGAAGACGCAACAGCGCGAAACTTACTTCACCTGCGAACGATTTTTTCCACACTTCATACTTGGGATGCGTAAATTCGGCTTGGCGCGGTCTTTCCAGGTAAACGAAAGCGCCCGTTTCGAGGTGATGGTCGAGTAGATCCAGAATGTTCTGATGCTGTTGATTATCGAACGGAGGATCCAAAAAAACGATATCCCAGCTTTGCGTTTGACGCTCAAGCCAGCTAGTGGCGTCGCTACACACGATCGTCGCTGGTGCTTCGAGCGCTGTCGCTGCCTTTTCGAGTTCCGCGGCCACCCTGGTATCAGAATCGACGAATGTTGCTCTAGCAGCACCGCGGGAAAGAGCCTCAAATCCCAGTGCCCCGGTGCCGGCGTATAAATCCAGAACTCGCGCACCCGAAAGTTCGAGGTTAAGCCAGTTAAATAGCGACTCCCTTACCCGATCAAGGGTTGGGCGTAACCCCTCGGCGTTCGTGACGACGAGCTTTCGCCGCTTCCACTTACCACCGATAATACGGACGGTCTGGCGTTTATTTGATGGCACAAAGGGATAGTGGGAGAAGAAGGCGCAAAAAACGAGGGATTACGAGGACGTTTTATTCAATCCCTCGGTAAAACCCGATTAAAGGTCTCTCATGGCATTGGGAATCTTGTTCTGGGCGAAAAAAGAATTGACGAGAACACTCTATTAGACCTCGAGACAAGCTTGTTGACTACCGACGTCGGCCTTGGCGCCGCTGAGGCGATAATTGCGGGTCTCAAGAGGCGTATATCACGCAATGAGCTTTCGGATAGGAAGACGCTTCACCAGGCGTTACAGGTCGAATTAACTGAGATGGCGCGTCCTCTGGGCAAACCGTTCCAAGTTGGGTCAGCAAGGCCTTTCGTGGTGCTTTTCATTGGGGTAAATGGAGTGGGAAAGACGACTACGATTGGCAAGCTATCCAAACACCTGGAAGGCGCTGGCTTTTCCACGTTGCTTGCAGCTGGGGACACGTTTCGAGCTGCTGCGACCGAACAGATCCAGGCGTGGGGTGCCTCAAACGACGTCCCCGTCGTGTCCCAACAGCCAGGCGCTGACAGCGCGGCCGTAATTTACGATGCGATCGAAACGGCAAAACGTCGAGGCATAGATGTTGTGTTGGCGGATACGGCGGGTCGATTGCAAGCAAAGAAAGGGCTCATGGATGAGTTATCAAAAATAAAGCGCGTTATTGCGCGCACGGACGAAACTGCACCGCACGAATGCCTATTGGTGATTGACGCAAATGTTGGCCAAAATGCCATCTCTCAACTCCATGACTTTGACGAGGCAGTTGGAGTGTCTGGCATGGTCGTGGCCAAGTTGGATGGCTCGGCTAGGGGTGGCGTCCTGTTTTCGCTGGCGCATGCGCAAGCCTCTCAGAAATGTACGCCGGTCTACTTCATTGGTCTTGGTGAATCGGTGGACGATTTGGAGCCGTTCGATCCGGAAGCTTTCGTCGAAGCATTACTCGCGCCGTGAGTAAGATCGAATTTCAGAGGGTCACGATGCGATTTGAGGGCGGCGGTGAAGCGTTAAAGGATGTATCGGTCGTCTTTCCCGAGGGGACCATGACGTTTTTGACCGGCCACTCGGGGGCGGGGAAAAGTACGTTTCTTCGTCTACTTTTACGGATAGAAAGTCCCACGCGCGGCCAGATTTTCGTTAACGACGTCAATATCGTCAAATTACCCGTTAGAAAAATCCCTGCATATCGTCAAAATCTTGGGGCAGTATTTCAAGATCATCACCTGCTTGCGGAAAGGAGCGTGTACGAAAATGTGGCGCTGCCCCTCAAAGTCGCGGGTATGCGTGAGCAGGATGTCGCGAGGAGGGTTCGAGCGGCGCTGTCACGCGTAGGGTTGCTAGAAAAGGAACGACTTGGAACGCGGGCGCTCTCGACCGGCGAACAACAGCGAGTAGGTATTGCTAGGGCCGTAGTCAATAGGCCTAAAGTACTTCTCGCCGACGAGCCAACAGGCAATCTCGATCCGGACTTATCACGAGACATCATGACCTTGTTCGAACAGTTTAATCAGGTCGGAACAACCGTGATCGTAGCGAGCCATGATCGCGAATTGATTGATGCGATGGGTTTTCGAATTGTTGAGTTAGCTAGCGGCGGTGTGATCCGCGATGACCATTCGACAAACTTGGACAAATAGAAGAATGGCAGCGTCTAACGAACCTTGGCCCAGGCCCAAGCGGCCTATTGCGGCAACGTTTCGAGATCACGTAAGTGTCGTTAGGGATAGTGTTCATTTCACGAGCCGTCGGTTCGGCACGAGCCTGTTGGTATGGCTTTTGATTGGTACCGCAATGTCGCTGCCAGCAGGCTTGTATTTGATCGAAAGAAATATTGAAGTGATCTCGAGACATTGGGACAGTCTCAATAGCTTTTCGGTTTACTTCAAGGTCGGTGCGTCGGTGGGAGATATAGACGAATTGGTTCAACGAATTCGTAGCCATAGCGACATTGTGACGATTACAACGGTTACGCCCCAGGAAGCGCTGAACGAATTTGGTTCTTACAAGGAGATCACGGATGCGATGACTCTTCTCGAGTCCAATCCACTACCAGCATCTGCGCGGGTCATGGTAGATGATCAACTCTCTCTTGAGCGCCTTAGTGACCTCGCGTCGCAATTCGAGGCCGTTGGCGTCGTTGACGAAATTGTTGTTGAAAGGGCATGGCTTCAGCGCTTGCAAGCGATTGACGAGTTCATCAGTCGGCTAGGATGGGTGCTCGGTGTTTTATTCGGCGCGGGTGCGGTACTTATTACCGCGGCTTCGGTTCGTCTCGCACTTGAGATGCGCCTTGAAGAAATCAAAGTACTCAAGCTAGTTGGAGCAACGAACGCATTTATTACGAGACCGTTCTTGTACTCTGGAGCGATCTATGGTCTCGGGGGAGCTTTGATCGCAGCGATGGTCTTGTCGGCAGCTCTCATCTTACTTGAAGCTCCGCTCGGAGCCCTATGGTCGAGCTACGGTCAGATGGTGAATTTACAGGGCGATGAGCCGGCGTTTTACTTCGGCCTCGGCCTCGTTGGTGTGATTCTAGGTGTAATCGGTGGATTAGTTGCCTCAAATCAACGACTTAGGGAAATAAATATCGATTAATCAATGTGTTGACTCGGTTAGCACTCGTATGATGAGAGTGCTAAAATGCCATGGTGTTGCTACCGAGGTTATCGAGTTGAGTACCGACGTTATGTTGCTGGAAAGCGTGTCTCCAGGACGGGATTTGGACGCGTATATCCAGACAATCAATGCACTACCGATACTGACACCTGAGCGGGAAAGGGAGCTAGCGGAGCGTTTTTTTGATGACAATGATCTCGAAGCGGCTCGCGAGCTCGTACTCTGCCACCTCCGTTTCGTTGTCCACCTTGCCAAAGGGTATCGGGGGTATGGATTACCGATCGGTGATCTTATTCAGGAAGGTAATGTTGGTCTTATGAAGGCGGTGAAGCGGTTCGATCCATCGTTCGGCGTACGATTAGTGTCTTTTGCTGTTCATTGGATCAAGGCGGAAATCCACGAGTTTGTGTTGCGTAACTGGCGGGTCGTTAAGGTCGCGACGACCAAGGGACAAAGAAAATTATTTTTTAATCTGCGGAATCGTAAAAAGACGCTTAGTTGGCTAACAGCAGAAGAAACCCGGGCCATTGCAGAGGATCTTGGTGTCGAACCGAAGGTCGTAACGCAGATGGAAGGGCGATTAGCCGCTCGCGATGTCGGATTTGACGGCGACGATACTGACGATGGAGATTATAGTAATAACTTCGGCGCGCCGGCTCATTTTCTAAGTGATGAAGGGCAAGATCCCGCCGACTTGGTAGAGGAAGAAGATTGGGCACAGCGTTCTCAAGCGCAACTACGAACTGCGATGGATCAGCTCGACGATCGCAGTCGGGATATCCTTCAGAATCGCTGGCTCGCAGAAGAAAAAACCACTCTACAAGAACTGGCTAATCACTACGGTGTTTCTGCGGAGCGGATACGCCAGCTCGAGCAAAATGCCATGAAGAAGCTTAAAACGCATATGGAGGCTGCTTAAGAGCGCGCGTTGCCCTTGCTGCTTTGGCTTGCAACATTGTTGGGAGCGAGTGGCGTTATTGCCGGGGCTATTGAGTCGCATGTCTTTGAAAGTGGTAGCCCCGCCTTGGAGATTGGCGTTAGATACCAACTGATTCATGCCGTCGCGATCCTTATTGTTGCTTTAGTACCAGAACGGGTTAATCGGTGGTCGGGCTATATTTTTTCTATCGGCATACTCTTGTTTAGCGGTAGTTTGTACTGGATCGCATGGGGTGGTCCGGTTTGGCTTGGACCGCTAACTCCTTTGGGTGGAGTGATACTTGTAGCAGGTTGGCTGCTCCTGCCCTGGAAACAAGAAAATTGATTTTCTCGAAGCCAATCTTCATTCGTCGGCGCGGGCGGATGACAAAAGCGCAACGGAGCGCGCTTGGTCGTCTGGATCCATTCCTGATGGATCCCGCTGTTGACGCGACGGAAGTATTTAATCGGCAAGCACCCACGGCTCTGGAAATTGGCTTTGGGATGGGTCAAGCACTTGTTCATTTTGCCGGCTGTCATCCGGAGTGGAATTGCATTGGAGTGGATGTATATCGTCCGGGAATTGGGTCGCTGGTTCTTCAGTGTGAGCAAGAAAACATCAAGAACGTACGCATCGTTGAATCCGATGCTTTATCCGTTCTAGAGTGTCTTGAGGACAATTCGATCGAGCTGATTATGGTTTTTTTCCCCGATCCATGGCCGAAAAAGCACCACCACAAGCGACGTCTCGTTACCCCGGCATTTGGCACCTTAGCTTCAAGTAAACTGAACCCCGGTGGATGCATGCGGCTTGCAACAGACTGGTTACCCTACGCCGAAACGATCGTTGAAGCCCTACAAGGTAATCCCGAGCTTCATGGTGGCATCTCGGAACGTTGGCCACTGCGTTCCCCGACCAAGTTCGAGGAGCGCGCCCGACGGCTTCGGCATTGCGTTCAAGACTTTTGTTATACGAAGGTTAGACGATCCTTTTAGGAACTGGGATCGGTCAAAAATGCTCGATAAACCGATTTCAGTTAAGGAATTGACCAACCACGGCATTTAGTTGGGAGTAACCTCTTTCCGTCACCTGGAGCCGATCCGGTTGCATGAGTTCCCATGACACGAGTCGATCAACGACATCCGAAATAACTTCATACGAAAGCCCGGTTGTTAGGGAAAACAGTGATGTTTCGACACCTTCGGTTAGTCGGAGAGCGTTCATCATGAATTCAACGGGCAATTCGTCGTGCGATACGTCGGCGATTTCGGTCGGCGCACCAGCGAGGTACAGCCTTGGTTGACGGGGTTTCATGGTGCGGATGATTTTACCGCCTCGACCAATCTTGCCATGCGCGCCAGCACCAATACCGACGTAGTCTCCAAAACGCCAGTAATTCACGTTATGGCGACAACGAGAGCCATCACGTCCAAAAGCAGAGACTTCGTATTGGGAATAGCCGTTTTCCTCCAATAGTTCTCTCCCCACGTCGCTCATCTCAGCCCGGAGATCATCCGATGCCAATTTAGGTGGACGGCGATAGAATTCGGTTCGAGGTTCGATGGTCAGTTGGTACCAAGATAGGTGGTCGGTTCCAAAACTTATAGCACGCTCGAGATCGGCCATGGCTCCATCCAGGTTTTGATCCGGTAATCCAAACATGAGGTCGAGATTGACGCTGTCAAATCCTGCCTTTAGGGCATTTTCAACGGCTTTCGAGGCATCATCAGAGTTATGGACCCGCCCGAGTTTTTTGAGTTGTTCAGGGTCGAAGGATTGCACGCCAATCGAAATTCGAGTTATTCCGGCGTCCAAATATGCTTCGAAAGCATCGTGTTCCAGCGTTCCTGGGTTCGCCTCTATAGTAATTTCGGAAACGTTTTGACGATCAACTATTTGTAGAAATCGAGCGAGGGCGTTAGCGGAAAATAGACTTGGCGTTCCTCCGCCTAGATAGATTGTGTTGATGCTTTGTCCGGTGGCATCGAGCTCTGAATTGAAGTCCTCAATTAGGCGAGATACGTAACCTATTTCATCCAGTTCGCTATGGAGCGGATGGGAGTTGAAATCACAATAGGGGCATTTGCGCACACACCATGGGAAATGCGTATAGAGGCCGAGACCCATTAAATCTGTTCTCGCCGATCTTGAATTGACTGAATGAGGTTTGTTGAGGCAATGGCGCGATGGCTTAAGCGGTTCTTTAATTCTGGCTCCATCTGCGCGGCTGTTATTTGGAAGCCTTTGGCTACAAAGAGAGGATCGTAACCAAACCCGTTATTTCCTTTCGCCTCTTCCGCAATGTTTCCATGCCACTCGCCAAAAGCCACGATAGGCGTTGGGTCTTCGGAGTGAAGGAGAAAAACGAGTGTGCAAAAAAAGTACGCCCGACGACTATCGGAGTTGCGAAGGGTTTCTAAAAGCTTCAAGTTGTTCTCTTCTGCGTTTGCAGACGTACCGGCGTAACGAGCCGAATAAATGCCTGGAGCGCCATTCAGGGACGGGACCACTAACCCCGAATCGTCCGCCAGTGCCGGTAACGACGTCAGTCGACTTGCGTGTCGTGCCTTGAGCAGAGCGTTTTCTAGGAACGAAACGCCGGTTTCTGGGATGGCGTGTATCTTATAGTGCGATTGTGGTCTCAGCTCGAATTCGATGGGCGCGAGCAACAGCTTGAATTCGTTGAGCTTGCCCTTATTACCACTAGCTAGTACGGCGGTTTGAAAAGGCATCCCGTCACCTTAATACTTTTCAATGACGCCGAGAAAAAATGCGAGACCTGCTTGAATTATGGCGGTCATTAAATTTGAGTCAGCCTCGAGAGATTTTTCATGTCTAACCAAAAGGCATAACACGGCTGTTTCACGATGCTCGGCCGAGTCGATAGAACGCAATTGCGCCGAAAAGATTTGGGAACCGCTTCATTAGAGAGCCTGTCCTGTATGAAGAACTAAAGACTAGTCGCTGGACAACACGTAGATCCTTTTCTTCGCAGAGTTGTTCGAAATCCAAAAACGTGCAGGGTCGAATATTTGGGGTATCAAACCAACGGTGAGGTATTGGCTGGGATACCGGGACGTTGCCACTGGTAAGCATTCGCACACGGTGTCCCCAATAGCCGAAGTTAGGGAACGTTACGATGCACTCTTCGCCTATTCGTAACATCTCGTCAAGCAACTGGTGCGGAGAATCGACAGCTTGAAGTGTCTCGGTCATTATCACCATATCAAAACTTTTATCGGGAAAGCGTTGGAGTCCTTCATTTAGATCGTGTTCGACCACGTTGATCCCTCGCTGGATACAAGCAGCGATTTCGTCCGCGTCGTTTTCGATTCCGTAGCCTAGAATGTTCTTAGCGTGTGCCAGATGCTCCAACAAATCGCCGCTACCGCAACCAAGATCGAGTACACGGGCGTCGCGCTTAATAAGGTTTGCGATAATTCTCAGATCTTCTCTCATAAGCCACGTTCCCGCGCGATGCGGCCCATGTAGGCCTGTAAAACACCGAAATAACGGGGTATCGGTAATAGAAAGGAATCGTGCCCAAAGGTCGATTCGATAGTCGTGCTTATTACGTCTTTACCGGCGGCGATGAGCGCGTCAACGATTGTATCGGAGCGTTCCGGGGCAAATCGCCAGTCGGAGGTAAACGAAGCAACCAAGAATTTCGCTTGTGCATTGGCGAGGGCTCTAACTAGGTCGTCGTTGAATTCACGAGCGGGATCGAAGTAGTCGAGTGCTCGAGTCATAAGTATGTACGTATTAGCGTCAAATAATTTCGAGAATGTTTCCCCTTGATAGTGAAGATAACTTTCTACCTGAAATTCAACGTCCTGCCCTAGTGCAATATCGCCAGACTTCAGCTCTCGACCAAATCTGTCGCCCATCGCATCGTCGGAAAGATAGGTGACGTGACCGACCATTCGTGCCAATCCAAGGCCTCTCTCGGGATTTTCTCCGGATGTTTGGTAGTGTCCGCCGTTAAATTCTGGATCGCTGGAGATAGCGAACCGCGCAATCTCATTGAAGGCGATGTTTTGTGCGGAAAGCTTTGGTGTGCATGCAATGAGTAAAGCGTGCGCTACTCGATCGGGATAATCGATGGCCCATTGCATTGCCTGCATGCCGCCGAGACTTCCCCCGATGACAGCGGCGAACTTATCGATCCCAAGCGTTTGCGCAAGCATGTGTTGGGTTTGGACCCAATCTTTAACGGTTACAGTGGGGAAAGTGGGACCGTAGATCTCGCCTGTATCAGGATTAATAGAAGTAGGTCCAGTGGTTCCATGGCAGCCACCGAGATTGTTCAGGCTCAACACGTAAAAGTGATCGGTGTCGATAGGTTTGCCGGGACCGATACAGTTGTCCCACCATCCTGGTTTTGTGTCTTCGCGAGCGTGATAGCCAGCGGCGTGATGGTGTCCGGATAGAGCGTGGCAGATTAGAACAGCGTTATCGCGTTCTTCGTTGAGCCTCCCATAGGTTTCATATACGAGTTCAAATCCAGGCAATTTCGCACCGGATTGCAGCGTAATCGACGAGTCAAACCGCTGGGTTAGTGGCTTGACCAACCCAACGGAGTTGTCGGGTATCTCTGAGACCATACAAAATTCGAACCAATACTGAAAATCGGACGCGGAGTCTAAAACACCGCTTGACTAAGCACCAATTGACGCGACGGGCATCAACTACAAGAGCAACCCAGGTAGAAGCCATCGTTGAATTATCCAAATAATGACGATGGTGATCATTGGTGATAAGTCGATCATGCCGACCGGCGGCAACAATTTTTTTGCTGGACGCAGTACAGGTTCACAAATTTGATTAAGTAACGTCGTCGCTGGGGATCGCGACCCATGGATGATGCCGAACTGAACAAGCCAACTCAGTGCAATCAAAATGAAAATCGCGAAGAGAAAAATTGAGACGAGCAGATCAAGGGTTTGGTACAGCTCGAAGCGGATCAATTTCCACCAATCAATAGGTGTAATTTCGCCGCGGGAAACAATGCGGGTGAGGTCGGCGAGTGTGTAGGCGATCAAGGTAGCGCCAAACGACGCTAGGTCTAAGTTCCTGAAGGTTGGTAGGACTTGCCGGACAACTCGCAATACGGGATTTGTAAAACGGACAATCGCGCTCGAAATCGGGTTGTAGAAATCGGCGTGTACCGCCTGCAGGACAAACCGCATTAAGAAAAGGAATGCGAAAATGTTCAACACCAGTCGCACGACTAATACGATCGGCTCAAGCATCATTATCGGCCTCTTGTGATAACTCGATAGAACGTTCGCGAGCTTCAGAGATGGCGCGAACGATGGTCCCTTGCATGTCTTCGCGGTTAAAGGCGGCGATCGCCCGCTCTGTAGTTCCCCCCGGCGATGTCACATTCTGTCTAAGAGTCTCTAGGTCATCATCGCTATTTATTGCCATCTTAACCCCGCCTAGCGCAGTTTTTAGAGTGAGTTTACGAGCGATTTCAGGAGTCAAGCCGAGTTCGATAGCTGCCTTAATCATGGACTCGATCAAGTAAAAGAAATAGGCAGGCCCACTTCCCGAAATCGCGGTAACTGCATCTAGGTCAGCGTCTTCTTCAAACCACAATACGTCGCCCGCGCAACCGAGAATACGGTGTGCCAACTCCGCTTGAGGGTCGGTGGTTCGGGTATTTCGGACAAGACCGCTGATTCCAGCACCAATTAATGCCGGGGTGTTAGGCATGCAACGCACGATCGATACAGTCTCACCGAACCAAGCGTTGAGGGCGCTAAGTGGGACACCGGCTGCAATAGACATTACCAACTGGTGTGTGATTAATGGTGCGATTTCTAACGCGACCGATCGAATGATCTGTGGTTTAACGGCCAATACAACGACGTCTGCGTCTGCAACGGCGCGTTTGTTATCCGCAGTGGTTTTGATTTCTGAATTCGCGAAGCGGTCGAGTTGGGTTGCGATTGGGTCAGCAACGATAACGCTTGGGGGTTTGTCCGCACCTAGAAGGCCAATCGCCAATGCGTATGCCATGTTGCCTCCACCGATAAAGGCAATCTGATTGCTCATTGCAGCGACCCTCTTGGCCCAAAGAGAACTGTTCCCAGTCTCAATAAGGTTGCGCCCTCTGCCACCGCGATAGCGAAATCGTTGGACATACCCATTGAAAGAGTGTCCCAATTATCATCGCCAATATCGCGATACTTTCGGAATAGTTCCGCTGCTTGGCGAAATCCTTCTTGGATGAAAGAGCTATCAGAGTTTGGTTTTGGAATGATCATAAAACCACGGACGCGTAGGTGCGTTAGTTGCTTGGTATGTTGTAGTAGCTCTTCCAGGTCTCGTGCTGACACCCCTGATTTTTGAACCTCCTCATCGAGGTTAAGTTGTAAACAGACGTTTAATGGATTGTTGGGCTGAAACTCGGCCCTGGCGGCGTTAAGTCGGGACGCGATGTTCGGCCTATCAATACTGTGGACCCACTGGAAGTATCGAGCTAGGTCCTTGGTCTTATTGGATTGAATTCCTCCGATGAAATGCCAGGTAAGCGGCAGATCCCGTAATTCATGTATTTTTCGGACCGCTTCTTGAACATAGTTTTCACCAAAGTTTTCGATGCCCGAATCGTATGCGAGGCGGATCGCGGTGCTGCTTCGAGTCTTCGAGACCGCTAACACGCGCACGGAGCCGTTATCTCGACCACTACGATCGCAAGCAACTTTAATTGCACGCTGAACCATTTGTATTTGTTCGTGGATCACTGTCGATCTTGATGAACCGTTTCAACATGGTTTGGCAAAGTTTAATCCTCACGTTTTGAAATAGCTTAATCGGGTTGGTTTTCCTGCTGTGTGCTTAACCATGTTTCAGCAATAATTGTCGCAGCTATCGCATGATTCGATGTCTTCCCACCACGAGCACGATCGATGGCTTCGAACGATGATAGCCGCTCATCGGCGAATTGGACTCGAACTCCGTACCGTTTGCTAAGATCGCTTCCGAAACGCCTGGATTCAGCCGACATTTCGGATTCGGTATCGTCCATGTTAAGGGGTAAGCCGACTACCAATGTCTCGGGTTCCCATCGCGCGACAATTGGATCGATCGTTGCCCAACTGGGCCGACCTTTTTTTGCTCGTGCTGTGGTTAAGGGAGTGGCAGTCCCGTGGCGCGGCTCGGCGACGGCGATGCCGATCCAGGTCTTGCCATAATCAAACGCAAGGATCGCCAAAATCAGGCGTGGCCTAAATGAGGCGACATCAACTGAAAATTGATGCCGAGGGACTTTGCGGCGACATCAACGCGCTTATGAAAAGGTGTGTCGAATAGGATTTCGTTGGTGGCTGGAACCGTTAACCAGGCGTTATCTGCCAATTCGCTCTCGAGCTGTCCTTCGCCCCAACCGGCGTATCCGAGGGTCACGATAAAATGCTTTGGGCCGTCGCCGGTGCCTATTATTTCAAGAATATCCCGCGACGCTGTTAACAGCAGATCGTTTCCGATGGGCATACTGCCGCTTGTTTGAACGTCAGTGCTGTGGAGAACGAACCCGCGTTCCTGTTGTACCGGTCCTCCCTCTACGACGACCAAGTCGGCGTCAACGTTGGTCGCGCAGTCAAATTTTTTCAGGAGTTCGGTTAGAGCGAGGTCCGTAGGCCTATTTATCATCAAGCCCAGCGCCCCTTGCTCGTTATGATCGCAGATATACGTGAGGGTATTACCAAAGTAGGTTCCCGTTTGATTGGGCATGGCTAGCAACAGTTGGTGCTGAAGGGATGAAGAAATCACTAGGAAGCTGCGGGTAGTTTTTGTTCAATCGCGTCGAGGAGCATTGAGGCAATGTCCAGCCCAAAAATCGCATCGAGTTCTCGGACGCAGGTTGGACATGTGACATTTACTTCGGTGAGATAATCACCGATCACGTCGATACCGACGAAAGTTAACCCTCGGGCGCGAAGTTCGGGCCCCAATGCGTTCGCAATTTCTTTATCGCGCAGACTTAATGGTTGTCCAATACCTGTGCCCCCGGCTGCAAGATTTCCACGAGTCTCGCCTGAGGCAGGAACGCGAGCTAGTGCGTATGGAAGAGGCTCGCCATCGATTAACAGGATACGTTTGTCCCCGTTGGCAATTTCCGGAATGTATCGTTGCGCCATTATTTGACGCCTGCCGTTGTCCGTCAGCGTCTCAACGATGACTCGGACATTAGAGTCGTTTTTACTAGCGCGAAAGATACTCATTCCGCCCATGCCATCGAGTTTCTTAAAGATCACGTCACCCTGGTCGCGATGGAATGCTAATAGCAAATCCTCGCGACACGAAACCAGAGAAGGGGGCTGATAATTGGCAAACCCCGTAGCGAAGAACTTTTCATTGCAATCTCGAAGACTACGGGGGTCATTGATGACCAACGCACCTTCGGATTGGCCGCGCTCTAGCAGGTAAGTCGAATAAATGTAGTCCATGTCGAATGGCGGGTCCTTGCGCATCATAACGACGTCGATCTCGCCGAGTGCGTGTGTTTCCTCTTCCCCGCATAGGAACCATTGAGTGCAAGCGTGATCAGGGTCTAGTGTTTCGACAAAGCCTTCTTCCAGTCGCAAATTGCGGGCCAGGGCGATGGCGCGTTCTCCGTCCCATAAGAGACCACTTTGTTCGAGAACGCTGACCTGCCATCCACGTTGTTGGGCCGCACGGACCATTGCCAGCGTCGAATCTTTTTTTAGATTCAACGTTTCAAGGGGATCGATCACAAACGCGATGTGGACCATGTCAACGAGCCGTTTGTTTTAGTGAGGCTAAATTACGCAGAACGCCCGCGAGCGGCAATAGAAAACATGGAAATGGCGAGTCGATCATGAGAATGCACCTGTCCAGGTACTCTTGTGGTGCATAACAAAGCATAAAGAACACCTCAGTTTTGCCCAATCAACCGGGTTCATACTTGCGGGACCTGCCATTGCCATCTTTGTCGTATGGAGGACAACGCGACAGCAGCGGCGGTTGCGGTGCGTAGAATGATGGGACCGAGGCCAACCGCTTCAAAACCAGCTTCGCTGGCTAGTTGAAGTTCATTAGGCGACCAGTCACCTTCGGGTCCGACGGCAATGCAAGTATTTGTTAAATCAGTCGAAAATTCGGTTGCTTCGGTTTCGGGCACTGTGATCAATTTTCGACCGCAATCACAGCGGTTGGCGGCAGATTCGAGATCTTCGCCAATGCGAAGTTCGGGTATCCAGACCCTTCCGCATTGTTCGGCTGCGTGGCTCATGACATTGGTAAGGCGTTCAGGCTTAGGTAGTCGAGCTTGGGTCCGGTCTGCATTGATCACGTTGATATGGGTTGCGCCGAGTTCAGTAGCCTGTTGAACGATGGTTTCGATACGGTATTTGACGAGTGCGATTAGCAGAACGAGTCGAGGGGTTGGAGTGGGAATAGAACGAGACAAGACCCCCAGTTGGAGCACGGCAGATCGCGAGTCCGCAACCGTCAACTGTGCTTCGTATTCTTGTCCGAACCCGTCAAAACAAAGTATTGAATTGCCGACCTGTAGACGCAGAACGCGCACCAGGTAGCTTGAACTTTCCGGGCTCAGTGCGAGACTCACGCCGGGGCTCAGCGTTATTCTCTTGGGGTCAACGTAGAGACGTTTCAACCCAAACCCAAATTTCGCGCGATCTGAACACTGGCATGCGGTTTATTAAGCGTATAGAAATGGATGCCCGGTGCACCCCCGTTTAGCAGGCGTTCGCACAAGTTGGTGACGACTTCGATACCAAACGCGAGCAAATCTTCGGGATTGTCAGCCAGGTGTGCTAAGCGGGTACGGATCCAACGGGGAATGTCAGCGCCACAGCCGTCAGAAAACTTAACCAAGCCTTCGTAATTCGTAATCGGCATGATGCCAGGGACTATGGGCGTTTCGATTCTGTGCGAGCGGCAGCGGTCGATGAAGTAAAAATAACTGTCAGCGTTAAAAAAATACTGGGTGATACAGCCGTCGGCGCCTGATTCGATTTTCTTGCGTAAGAAACGGATATCGTCCTCCGGCGATATCGCGTCCGGGTGTGTTTCGGGATAGGCGGCTACGTAAAGATTGAACGTATTGCCGAAGTGCCTGCGGATTAGATTGACCAGCGAGTGTGCTCGACGGATACGGGCGGTCGCACCAATCCCCGACGGGGGATCTCCTCTCAGGGCGACCATATGAGTAACTCCAAGTTCCCTATATTTTTCGATTAATGACACGAGAGTACTTTCGGAGTCGTCGCCCCAGGACAAATGGGGTGCCGTGGTCATACCGTTCTCCATGAGTTTAACCACGGTTTCGTAAGTACGAGTTCGGGTGCTACCACCTGCACCATAGGTGACGGAAAAATAAGCAGGATCAGTGACCGCAAGCGCCTCTGCGGTTTCGATTAATCTTGTTCTGCCGGCCTCTGTTTGGGGCGGAAAAAACTCGTAACTGATCTGCGGCTGAGACACGTGATGACTTACGCGTTTGCTAACGTTTCCGCACGGTCCGTTCTTTCCCAGGTGAAGTTCTTTCCCGTACGCCCGAAGTGACCGTAAGCTGCGGTGCTTTGGTAGATTGGACGCTTGAGATCGAGCATCGCGATAAGCCCGCTAGGACGAAGGTCAAAGTGCTCGCGAATTAACTGTTCAATCCGGTCGTCGGCGACCTGCCCGGTACCAAACGTTTCGACGCTAATTGAGGTCGGTTCAGCAACGCCAATAGCATAGCTGACTTGAATTTCACAACGCGCCGCGAGGCCTGCGGCAACGATGTTTTTGGCGACGTAGCGACTGGCATAGGCCGCCGAGCGATCGACCTTCGAGGGGTCCTTCCCAGAGAAGGCTCCACCGCCGTGGCGTGCCATGCCGCCATAGGTATCGACGATAATTTTCCGACCGGTTAAGCCGCAATCGCCTCGTGGCCCACCAATCACAAATTGGCCGGTGGGGTTGATGTAAACCTGGGTATCCGGGGTCATCCAGTTGCCCGGCAAGGTGGGTTTAATGATTTCTTCCATGACTGCATCGTGGAGGTCGTTTTGGGTCACTTCAGGACTGTGTTGTGTGGATAGCACGACTGCGTCAATGGCGACTGGGACGCCGTTTTCATAGCGGAACGTGAGCTGACTTTTGGCGTCCGGGCGGAGAAAATCGAGAGAATTGCGACGAACTTCAGCTTGTTTTTCGACCAGTCGATGGGCATATGTAATTGGGGCGGGCATCAACACGTCCGTTTCGTTCGTTGCATAGCCAAACATTAATCCTTGGTCGCCGGCTCCCTGTTCGTGACTGTCACTTTCGTCAACGCCCATCGCGATGTCTGTGGATTGCATCCCGAGTGCGTTCATGATCGCGCACGACTCAAGGTCGAAGCCCGTTGAAAGATCGGTGTAGCCGATCTCTGTAATGACCTTGCGAACTATTTTCTCGACGTCGATGTTTGCAGTTGAACGGGTTTCTCCCGCCACGACAACGATGCCCGTTTTGATCAAGGTTTCACACGCGACTCGCGACTCGCTGTCTTGTTCGAGCATTGCATCCACAACGGCGTCTGATATTTGATCGGCCATCTTGTCGGGGTGGCCCTCAGAAACCGATTCGGAAGTAAAAACGCTAAAGTTTGCCATCGCCATCCCTTCTTTCTTCAGCTGCATTGTACGAAAGCTTTCCCCCGGTCGCTTGTGATCTAGGTCAATTTCACATGTATGACCCTCAACGCTAGACGACCCATTGCATTGCACCCACAATAGTGTCGCCCATCACGAAGTGACGAAAGTATGTCTTCCCGGTTTGAAAGAGCGAATGCAATACGTGCGCTCGCCATGGATGCTGTGGAAAAAGCCAATTCCGGACACCCTGGTGCGCCCATGGGGTTGGCAGACATCGCGGAAGTTTTATGGCGCGATGTACTTCGATACAACCCCGCTAACCCCAACTGGTGGAATCGCGACCGCTTCGTCCTGTCCAATGGACACGGATCTATGTTGCTTTACGCCGTTTTACACTTAACGGGTTACGACGTTTCCATAGACGACATCAAAGCCTTTAGACAGCTTGGGTCAGTGACAGCAGGGCATCCTGAACGAGGAGAATGTCCAGGCGTAGAGACGACGACTGGGCCTTTGGGTCAAGGATTCGCCAATGCAGTAGGAATGGCGCTGGCTGAGTTCATGCTCGCGCGACAATACAATCGTGACGGTTTCGAGGTAGTTGATCATCGCACCTGGGTGATCGTAGGTGACGGCTGTCTCATGGAAGGTATTTCCCATGAGGTTGCGTCATTAGCGGGAACTTTGGGGTTAGGAAAGCTTGTTGCAATATACGACAACAACGGTATTTCGATCGATGGCGATATCGCTGGTTGGTTTACTGAGGATGTCCCTGCGCGTTTCGAAGCATATGGGTGGCGCGTTATTCGGGATGTTGATGGACATGATCCCGACGCCGTGATTACCGCATGCAAGTCGGCGACGGACTCTAAAGATGCCCCAACCCTCATTTGTTGTCGTACGACGATTGGCTTTGGCGCGCCCGGAAAAGGCGGTTCGGCGGCCGCCCACGGCTCGCCACTTGGTGGCGACGAAGTCCGCGGTGTACGCCGGAGACTTCAATGGGAATACGAACCCTTCGAAATACCGGATCACCTGTACCGTGAATGGAATATGCGGGATAGCGGCAATTCGTTTGAAGAGACGTGGAATAAGCTTTTCGCTCGATATCGAAAAGAGCACGCGTCGTTAGCTGACGAATTGAGTCGACGAATGGAGGGGCACTTGCCGGAGGGTTGGTCCCTGGTTCTCGATAAACTTGCTAAGGCGAATCAGAAAGACCCGAAGGCGTTGGAAACTCGGAAAGCGTCGAAACTATGTCTGGATGCGATGGGCCCACTCCTTCCGGAATTGGTCGGAGGTTCTGCAGATTTAACAGGATCAAATAACACCCAATGGGACGGTGCCGGATGGCTTGCGGACGGCGGACGTTATCTGAATTACGGGGTGCGAGAATTCGGCATGTCCGCGATTGCGAATGGGCTTGCCCTGCACGGCGGCTTTATCCCGTTTACGGGAACGTTTTTGGTGTTTATGGAATATGCACGAAACGCGGTGCGCCTTGCTTCGTTGATGCGATTACGCAATATATTTGTCTACACCCACGACTCCGTTGGCCTGGGCGAAGATGGGCCTACTCACCAGCCCGTCGAGCAACTAAGTAATTTGCGGATGACGCCCAACTTATCGGTCTGGCGGCCGTGTGACACGGTGGAGACCTGCATCGCATGGAAGCAGGCGCTTGGGAGAATAGAGGGGCCGACCGCGGTAATTTTAACCCGACAAAAAACCAGCGCCCAAATTCGTGACGAGTCGACCGTCAACGCCATTGAGTGCGGTGGATACATATTGCGCCGAGAGTCAAAGTCTTTAGATGTAATTCTCATCGCAACGGGTTCTGAGGTTGGGATTGCCATGGAAGCGGCAGGTGTTCTTGAGGGAGATGGCCTCGGTTGTCGAGTCGTTTCGATGCCTAGTGTCGATCACTTCCTGCGGCAGTCAGCGTCGTACCAAGCTCAAGTTTTACCACCCGAACATAGGGCGCGCGTCGCGGTTGAAGCCGCGCATCCAGACTACTGGCATCGGTTCGTCGGATTTGATGGTCGGATCGTAGGCGTGGACCGATTTGGAGTTTCGGCACCTGGTGACGTTGCAATGGATGCTCTCGGTATTAACGCCGAGGCGGTTGTTGGGGCTGCACGTGAGACGATTGGCTAGTGAAATATAAACGCCTCGGCGATTTTTCCTTAGCAGGCAAACGGGTTCTGATTCGAGAAGATTTTAATGTCCCGATTAAGGATGGGTCGGTGATTAGTAATGCACGTATCCGTGCCGCATTACCAACGATTGAGCATTGTATTCGCGAGAAGGCTGCAGTCGTCATCATGTCGCACCTTGGTCGGCCGGAGGAAGAGGCCTTCGATGCCAAGTTGAGTCTTCGGCCTGTTGCGAATGAACTAAGTGCGATGCTGGGCATCCAAGTGGACTTGATTTCGGATTGGCGCCGGCATCTTGACGTGCAACCAGGAGTCGCCGTTCTGATTGAAAATGTTCGATTTGAAAAGGGCGAAGCGTCGAACGAGCGTGATCTAGGAAGGGCATACGCACGGTTGTGTGACATCTTCGTAATGGATGCTTTCGCGACTGCTCATCGGGCCCATGCATCGACCCATGCGGTTGCCGAATTTGCGGACGAGGCATGCGCGGGCCCTCTTTTATCTGCGGAGCTCGATGTGCTCGCCCGCGTGCTAGAAAATCCACAACGACCGTTAGTTGCCATCGTCGGTGGTTCTAAGGTGTCCACTAAATTGAATACGTTACGTAGTCTCGCTGATATTGCGGATACGATTGTGGTTGGAGGCGGGATTGCCAACACCTTTTTGTTGGCAGCGGGAAAGCCGATCGGTCGATCCCTCGTGGAGCCCGAACTCGTTGACGTTGCTGAATCAATCATTGCTCGAAGTGCGGTTTTAGAACACGTAGATGTTATGACGGCGGCGGAATTAAACGACGAAGCAACGGCGCGACTTTGCCTTGCGGATGGCGTTGGCGAAGACGATGTTATTGGTGATATTGGTCCCCAATCGGCTAGACAGATCGCGGAGCTGGTTCATAACGCTGGAACCGTAATCTGGAACGGACCGGTTGGGGTATTTGAGATCGATCAATTTGGAGAGGGTACTCGGCTTGTCGCCGAGGCTATAGCGCAATCGCCAGCCTTTTCGATTGCGGGGGGTGGAGACACCATAGCGGCGATCGAAAAATATGAAGTTGAAGACGAAATCTCATACATATCAACTGGGGGAGGCGCGTTTCTTGAATTCTTGGGTGGTCTCAGCCTTCCGGCGTTAGAAGTGTTGGGGGTGCGCGCGTAGGACCTTCGAGGCATGCCGCGGCACGCGGATTGCGCAGTAGAGAATTAGGACTTGTTGACGGCTTCCGAGAGATACTTCAACTGCGATGAACGGATAGGGATTCTTTGTGGAGAACATTGAGGCTCTTAACGAAATTTTTTCGCGCGGTCGGGTAAAAACAGACCAAGCGGATCTCATACATTGGGGTACGGACTGGACACGGAGTTTCGAGGTCGCGCCGCAAGCCGTGGTTTTCCCGGAGCGTATCGATGAACTCGTCGCACTAGTTAAACTCGCCCGTGAGCACTCACTCAAATTGGTCCCGTCCGGCGGTCGCACGGGGCTTTCTGGAGGCGCGGTCGCTTCAAACGACGAAGTCATCGTTTCGTTCGATCGAATGAATCAGATCCATGCGTTTAATCCAACCGACCGAATCGTCGGTTGTCAGGCCGGAGTTATTACGCAAAGACTACAAGAGTACGCTATAGAACGAGGGCTCTTTTATCCGGTTGATTTTGCGTCATCGGGGTCGAGTCAAATTGGCGGAAACATTGCTACGAACGCCGGGGGGATCAAAGTCATTCGGTATGGCCTTACCCGGGATTGGGTAGCAGGGCTTACTGTCGTTACCGGTACGGGCGATATCATTCGTTGTAACCGCGGGTTGGTCAAAAATGCGACGGGGTATGATCTTAGGCATCTCTTTATTGGCTCCGAAGGCACGCTAGGGTTCATCGTTGAAGCCGAAATCCGCCTAGCACCCGGTCCAAAACCACAACGAGTAATGGTGCTTGGAGTCAACGAGCTTGATGACATCCTCAACCTTCTTCAGTGTTTCCAACAGCACGTTGTCCTAACGGCGTTTGAATTTTTTTCAGAACTTGCGCTACAGAAAGTAACAGAAAAGGGCAGTGTTCCAAGACCGTTTTCAGAACCGTGTGCCTTTTATGCCCTAGTTGAGTTCGATGCAGATGCGGACGAAGAGGCTGCGATCGCATTCGAAGAAGCGCTGGATCGAAATTGGGTAACTACGGGAGTGATAAGTCAATCTGATGCGCAGGCAGCAGCGTTGTGGTCATTACGGGAAAATATCAGTGAGAGCATTGCCGCTGACACGCCCTACAAAAATGATCTCTCAGTGCGGATATCGGAAGTGCCTGGTTTTCTTTCCGACGTCGATGGCATCGTGAACAAACACTATCCTGATCTCGATGTTTGTTGGTATGGCCATATTGGTGATGGAAATCTCCACTTAAATATCTTGAAGCCAGAGTCCCTAACAATCGACGAATTTTTCGAGCGATGTCATCGAATCAATCCGGAACTTTTCAGCCTGATCGAGCAACGTGGTGGGAGTATTTCGGCTGAACACGGCGTGGGATTACTAAAACGGGAATTTTTGCCGTTTAGTAGAAGCGACGCAGAAATTGGTCTGATGCGTGGGCTGAAAGAGGTATTCGATCCGAGTGGGATTATGAATCCGGGTAAATTGTTTAGCGTTTAGACACGCGTTCAACCGAGGCAATAAATAATGTGTCGGGTCGATTGGTCGCGAAAATCCCGTTGGTGACTACGCCCACAATGTTATTGATCGCCTTCTCTAGAGAGTCTGGGTCATCGATATTTAGTCCTTGGACATCGAGAATCAAGTTGCCATTGTCGGTGATTAAACCGTCTCGGCGGACTGGATAGCCGCCGAGTTCAACGAGGGATCGGGCGACAAAGCTTCGAGCCATTGGTACTACTTCCACTGGGAGCGGAAAGGAACCCAATCGGTCCACACACTTCGTGTCGTCGACGATGCAGACAAACTCATCACTTGCAGCTGCAATTATCTTCTCGCGAGTTAAGGCTCCGCCCCCTCCTTTGATCACGGCGTTGCTCGGCTCGACCTCGTCAGCGCCATCGACGTAAACGAGAACACCGGGGGCCGTGTTTAAATCGATTACGCGCACCCCTACCCCTTCCAGCCTGGCGGTTGAAGCTTCGGAGCTAGAAACGCTGGCATCGAACTTGTGTCGAATGGAACCAAGCGCATCGATGAAATGATCGGTCGTTGAACCCGTACCTACCCCGACGATGGAATCTAGTCTCAGTTTCGGCTCTATGTATGTAATCGCAGCTTCGGCCGCAGCTTTCTTCAGATCGTCCGTTTTCATAGAGCCATGGTAGCCTGAACGTAGGTTCAATTTCCGGGAGATCGCGACGTGCTTGAGGCCTACGTAAAGAAAATCCTATCTTCGGAAGTTTATGACGTCGCCGTCGAAACGCCATTGGAAGCAGCTCCGTTTCTTTCCACGAGGTTAAACGCGGACGTTTCGTTTAAGCGAGAAGACTTGCAACCTATCCATTCTTTTAAGATTCGTGGTGCCTATAACCGAATAGTTAAACTCGGTGAACATGAGCGAGAGCGAGGTGTTTTGGCGGCTTCCGCTGGCAATCACGCGCAGGGTGTAGCGCTGGCTGCATCGCGATTGGGGATCCAGGCGACGATCGTGATGGGACTCAACGCGCCGGCGATAAAAATCGAAGCGGTGCAGCGTCTAGGTGCGGAAGTGGTATTACGGGGTGATACATACGACGACGCTGCGCAGCACGCACAGGCTCTCGCAGCACGAAATGGGGCGACTCTTGTGTCGCCATACGATGATCCAGCGGTCATTGCGGGACAGGGGACGGTCGGCGTCGAAATCTTGAATCAGCACGAGGGTGATCCTGATGCGATATTCGTTCCGGTGGGCGGGGGCGGACTAGTCGCCGGTATTGCTGCTTATGTCAAATATTTGAAACCGCGAGTCAAGATTATTGGGGTGGAAGCCAGTGGATCCGACTGTCTCAATCAAGCGTTGATCGCTGGACGAAGGGTTCGATTGCGAACGGAGGGAATGGACCTGTTTGCGGATGGAGCATCGGTGGCTCAGGTCGGCAAACGGCCGTTTCAAGTCGCGCGTCTTCATGTCGATCAAGTAATCGTTGTTACGACGGATGAAATCTGTGCTGCCATCAAAGATATTTTCGACGATACGCGCGCTATCGCGGAACCAGCGGGAGCGCTCGCGGTGGCAGGTCTCAAGCGCTACGTTGAGTCCACGCAGGGATCGAAGCGCAGATACGTTGCCGTGATTAGCGGGTCAAATGTCAACTTTGACCGGCTTAGACACATTTCCGAGCGGGCCGAATTTGGGGAACGTCGGGAAGCTCTACTTGGGGTAAGCATTCCTGAAAAGCCGGGAAGTTTTCGGCGTTTGTGCCAGACACTCGGTAAGCGGGCGATTACAGAATTCAATTACCGCTCTAATGATCAGCGTACCGCACAGGTGTTTCTTGGTGTCCGAGTTCATGATCTTGAAGAGCGCAGGCACGTTGTCAATATGCTCCACAAACGGGGGTACGTTGTTGATGATATGACTGATAACGAGATGGCCAAGCTCCATGTAAGACATATGGTTGGCGGTCCAGCATCGAGCGTGGTTGGAGAACTACTGTACCGTTTCGAATTTCCCGAAAGACCAGGTGCGCTGAGATCGTTTTTGACAGAGTTTGGCGTCGATTGGAATATTTCGCTATTCCATTACCGGAACCACGGTGCGGCTTGGGGTCGCGTTCTCGTGGGGTTTACTGCGGTAGATCAAGACCGGAGAGCGCTGCGTAAATACCTCGATCGAATCGGATATCGGTATTGGGAGGAATCTGCTAATTCAGCCTACCGGATGTTCTTGGTTTGATAAGCGAAGAGACTCGAGCGGAGAGCTTCGCCGACGAAGGCTTGGACGGCAAAGTCGCCATCGTCACTGGTGGAGGGGCACGCGACGATGGGATTGGCAACGGTCGGGCGGCCGCACTGCTCCTCGCGGACGCTGGTGCGCGCGTATTGGTTGTCGATCGGTGGATGAGTGCCGCCGAACGTACGGTCGAAATGATTACGGAATACGGCGGAGTTGCGGTTGCGTTTGACGCGGACGTTACTGTTGATACCGACTGCGAGGCAATGGTGGCGAAGGCGCTTGCATTATGGGGACGACTGGATGTTCTTGATAATAATGTAGGAGTGGGTAGTCGCGGATCCGTGGTCGATGAATCACCAAGTCAGTGGCGCCGCGTGATGAAGATAAACGTAGAGAGCATTTTTCTTGCGAGCAAAATAGCGATACCGGCAATGATCGCGACGGGGGCCGGCGTGATCGTGAATGTCTCATCCATTGCTGCAATACGTCCGCGTGGCTTGACCGCTTACAGTACCTCCAAAAGCGCAATTATTGGTCTTACGCAGGCCATGGCGGTCGATCATGGGCCGGAGGGTATTCGAGTCAATTGCGTCGCGCCGGGCCCGGTATATACGCCGATGGTGTACCAGTCAGGGATGAGCGAAAAAGCGCGAGACGCGAGAGTACGTGCTTCCGCCTTAGGGATTGAAGGAACTGGCTGGGACGTTGGCAATGCGGTTCGGTTTTTGGTGTCTGAAAGGGCGCGATACATTACAGGCCAAACGCTAATCGTCGATGGAGGGGTCACTTTGCTAGGGCCAGAACGAGACGCATCTGGATAGGACCGTTTGAGGAACTTAGCCGGTTGGCTCCTCACTCGGCACGACGTAACGTAAGTACTCGTCTTCGAAAACAAGTAAGGAAGGGTCCTGAATGTGGTCAATATACAGCGTGCCCATGAGGTGATCGATCTCGTGTTGTACGACAGTAGCGTGAAAATCTGAGAATTCACGCTCCAATCGAGCTCCGTCTGCGTCGGTGTATGTCAATCGGATTTGTTGAGGTCTTTCGACAAACCCTCGAAGTCCGGGGATGGATAAACATCCTTCCCAATAGCCAGCGGTTCCGGTATTGAGGGTGGTCACCACGGGATTAATGCAGACGGTCAAAGGTAAGGCCTCGAGTTCGCCGTAGCGACTCTGACCTCCAGGCAAATCGATAATCGCGAGTTGAATTGGCTCGTTTATTTGAGGCGCCGCTAATCCGATTCCGCCGTAATCGCGCAGCGTGTCTTGTATGTCCTCTATCAGATTTGAAAGGGACGTACTGCCGATCATGTTTTCCGCGACAGATTCGGCTTTCCGGCGCAGCGTTGGGTGGCCCATGCGGATGATTTTTCGTACTGCCATAACCCAGTATAACCGGGGAACTAAATCGTCATAATCAAACCGTTTTCACTGACGATCCCATCCAGGCGGACGTCTGATGCATTCGTTGAGAACGCGCTGGCCCGCTGTATTTCGTGAGCGACGCCGATCAGTATCGGTCGTCGTGAAGACTTGAACACACGATCGTAGTATCCGCGGCCCCTTCCGAGACGTTGACCTCGATCTGTGAAAGCGACTAGGGGGACAAGGACGACAAGGAGGTCGTTTGTGTCAATCTGAGTTGATGCGATGGGCTCGTGAATCCCCCATTGACTTAACAAAGTATCGGTTTCCTTTGCATATGCATAAAACGTCATCGAGTTTGCGTGAACAACGGGCACGGCTGTTGCTATTTTCCGTTCCCATAAAAGTTCAATGGTTGGGCCGAGATCAACTTCGCCGTCACTCGCTAGGTAACAGCCGACGACGGTTTTTTGACGTAATAAAGACGAAGCGCCTATTGCATTTTTTACGGCAAGTGCGTGTTCGTGTTGGGAGTCTTTCGACAGAGCTCTTCGCGCTGCGCGAAACCGTTGTCGAATATCGTTGGTCATTCTCGACCTCTTAATGCAAACGCACTCGCTAAAAACGAGTGCGTTTCGCCACCGGAATGCCGCTGTTTGGTTGGCCCTGAACCGTTTTGGTTCAAGGCGGTGACCCGGGCGGCACCTAAGGCTACCCGCGGCAAAAGCGTTGGGTATGCACACTGGCGCCGACGCCAGAATCCCCTATTTTTTTATAACGGCTCAAGGACGACACCAACTGGCGCACATTCCAGGAAGCCCAACCAGTATAGCGAAAATGTCTGAATCGATGGGGCACGATTGCCGTGAGCAAACAATGGGGGCGTAGCGACCCCTTGAGGTTGGAAAGTCTCTACGCGGTGCGTTTTTTTTGTGACGCGATGATTTTGGATAGACGCTTAGTTAATTCTGCTAGTTTCCCGTCGGCAAGACTTTCGACTTCGTCGCTCTTCCCCTTGATCCCGAGATATTCATGCGTGATGTTGAGGGCGGTCATGACAGCTATTCGTTCGAGACCAACAATGTTTGCGGAGCTCTGGGTGGTCCGCATTCGCTTGTCTAGCTCCTGCGCCGAGGCATTCAACTCGTCGACCTCATCTTCAGGACAGGCGACTTGAAACTCACGGTCGAGTATTTTCACTTTCACCGTTGTTGATTGAGTTTTGCTCATTTATCAAGTGCTCTGAGGCGCGTGATCATCGATTCAACCCGAGTTTTTGCGAGCTCGTTCCTTTCGACAAGCTTAGCGCGTTCGGTTGTCCAACCTTGTTGTTTGGCCTTAAGCACTTGATTTTCTTCAACCAAGACTTCCGACAGAGCGATAAGCTCGTCGACCTTCTCTTCTAGCGCTTCGAGATCGTTATTAGCCATGGGTTTCCTTGGGGATTGATCCCCGGATGCGGTAGTGTCTCTCTAATCCTAGGGGTTGTGAAGCCCGATAGTTTGTTTCTACACGCTTGGTGCTGAATGTGAGGTACCTCGAAATACTGATAATTTATGTGATTGAAACAATTCCATGCGCTGAGCTGTGCCACTCTTATTGCGAGCTCAATCGAGCCTTTGGAAACAGAGCTTCGAATAAGAGATCAGAAGCCTGCGCAAATTCATGAGCGTAAATGCATGAATTCATATTTCACGCAAACCGTGACCGACTTTGGATCATATTTGAATGCCTGACTTCGACGCCATTATTGCAGGAGGTGGGATTGTCGGATCGAGCGCTGCGCTCTGCTTGGCTCGACTTGATCGGCGCGTCCTGTTAGTTGATTCGAAAGTTCCGCAAACATCCGGTCTTAATGATGAATTCGATGTACGGACGGTTGCACTTTCACCGAGATCGATAAATCTGTTGGAAAGTTTGGACTCGATGGCAGATGTCCGTCGAGGGCCCATTAAGCGGATTCATGTCTGGGAGCGCGAAGGCACCGCGACGGTAGGTTTTGACGCCAACGAAATTGGTGCCAAAGCCCTGGCGGAAGTTGTGGAAGTTAGTGCTTTAGTTAGACGGTTGTGGACAAGTTTGGTTGACCGAGTTGAGGTGAGGGCGCCTAGCACTATCGAAGCTGTGGAGTGTTATGGGGAAACTGTCGAGTTGGTCATCGATAAGGATGTTGTATCGACGGCTTGCTTCGTGGTCGCTGAAGGTCGGGAGTCCTCCACGCTCAAACAGCTTGGAATTTCAACCCAGAATTATGGAAGTATGGGGAGGGCTATCGGGACGGTTGCTAAGACCGTTGACCCACATAACGGCTGTGCACTGCAACATTTTGGAGATGGAATCTTGGCATTCTTGCCGCTGCCCGAGAAGCGGAGTGTTTCGGTTGTGTGGAGCCTGCCGGCTGGGCGATACGATCAATTGCTGACACTTGACGGAAGTGCTTTTGCCGCGGCCTTGACGCACGAATCCGAGTCCGTACTTGGTGAAGTGGCGGAAGTTGGGGAGCGGCTTGGTTTTCCTTTTGGACAATCCCTTGTCTCCGACTTTAACCCGATGCCTCGGGTTCTCGTTATCGGGGATGCAGCACGGACCGTGCATCCTCTTGCTGGTCAGGGCGTCAATTTAGGTTTGGAAGATGTGCAAGGGATTCAAGAGGTAACCCGCCATCTCAAAGGCGATATGGGCGAGAACAATGTATGGCGTCGATTCGCAATAAGACGCCATGCCCGTGCCCGGGTGATGCTACAGCTTATGGATTTCTTTGATCGAACATACCGTGCTTCTGGACCCTACGGGAGATGGGCGCGCAATCTTGGTGTCCGGACAGTAAATAAAGTGCCTGCTCTTAAGTACCAATTGATGCGTGAAGCGATGGGTTTAGGACCGCTTGCCACGCTATATTGAACAACTTGTCGCCAGCTGTGGTTGTTCGATCTGTCGGGAAAGAGGTAGCGGCGTTGGCCCGAGTGTTTCGAGGAGCGACTTCAGAGAAATGGATTAGCGAGCGATTGTTCTCGAAGGCGGTTAAAAGGGATTTTGGATGCTCTGTGACGAGAGTTCACTGGTGTGCCAACGGGCTGGATAAGTAGTAATGGTCTAGTCAAAATAGTGACGGATCTGACACTAGGGCAAAGGCCTTATCGATGAGTGAAACCCCGGAAGATATCTATTACGCCGAAAGTCATGAATGGGCTCGGCTCGAAGAGGATGGACGGATAACGGTTGGTATTACTGATTTCGCGCAGGATGCACTCGGTGACATTGTTTACATTGAGCTACCGCAGATAGGACAGTCGCTGCAAGCGTCGGTTGAAGCTGGAATTGTTGAGTCGGTCAAGGCGGCTTCCGATATATACGCTCCCGTTAGCGGCGTCGTCACCGCGGTCAACCGATCTCTAGAAGATGCACCGGAGAACGTCAATTTAGATGCGTACGGCGACGGTTGGTTTTTCGCACTGGAACCTTCCGACGTCGGGGAACTTGAGGATCTTTTAGACTACGTTGCATACCGAGAAGCTGCGGAGAACGAGCGTTGATGCGTAAGCTCGATCGCGTGTGATGCGGGCTACCGCTTAATCGCGCGTTTGTAGTCTTCAAAGTCGGTTATAGCTGGTTCGCAGGTCAGGTCGCGGCAAATGTAAGCACTGACAACCTGGCGGGTTTCGGTCGAAACGAGCGCTGGAAGTTGCTTAGGAACTCGCCCAGGTTCGTCGTATGGAATTCCGTAGACGCAGCGTTCTGGGGTGTAACCCTCCCGCGCGAGAGCTAACCAAGAAGCCATCGTTTCCTGCGGCCCACGCACAATGATTTGTTCAGGAGAATAGAGGCGAGATTCGAGAGCGACGAGCAGTGTGCAGTGTCCGGCGGGATATTGCTCGATCGAAGCGCGTGCCCAATTAAGTGTTTCCTCGGCAGCGTCAATATATCGCGGTTCATTAAGCAAATGTCCTAGTTTCAGTAGAACAACGGTCGCAGTTCCATTTCCCGGGGGTAGAGCGTCGTCGAGGGTTGGCTTGGGTCGGTGGATCAGCTTTTCTTGGTCATGGGCCGTAAAGAAGAAGCCCCCATCCTCGTCGAGGAATTTGGACAACAAAAGATCGGCGAGTGCTTCTGCAAATTCGATATCGCGAGAACGCCATTGGGCCTCCAACAAGACGAGCAATCCGTCGAGGAGATTCGCGTAGTCGTCGAGAAATCCGTCGTGGCCAACTATGCCGTTATTCCATACTGCAGAGAGCCGATTCCCGTCAAAGCAGTGATCACGAATAAAGTCGACGGCACGTTGAGACGAATGGAGCCAAGGCTTCTTATCAAACCGCATCGCGGCTTTCGCCATGCCCTTGATCGCGAGTCCGTTCCATGAAGTGAGGATTTTTTCATCGCGCCCCGGTGCCGGGCGTTCGGAACGACGTTGGAGAAGTTTGACCTTCGCGGATTTAAGAAGTTTTTCTGCTTCTTCTGTTTCGAGCCCTAGCCTTTCGGTGACGGCGCGCCAAGCATCTCGGCGATGAAAATTCCATTTGCCCTCGAAATTTGCCGATTTATCCAACCCATACAACGTTTCGACAATGAGGTATTCGTCGCCATCCAAAAGGTTCTGAACTTCGTTTCTACGCCATACGTAGTAGCTCCCTTCGATTCCGTCTGAATCCGCGTCCAGAGAGGTAAAGTAACCACCTTGTGGATGTTGCATGTCGCGAACGATCCAATCAGCTGTTTCGCTGAGCGCGCTTTCAAACAGTGGATCTGGACCAAGTCCCAAGGTGTCGGCGAAGAGACTCATGAGCCTCCCGTTGTCGTACAACATCTTCTCGAAGTGGGGGATCATCCATTCGTTGTCGGTAGAGTACCGACAAAACCCTCCCCCCACGTGATCGTAGATGCCGCCACGAGCTATCCGTGTGAGGGTGGTCAGGGCCATATCGAAGGCTTCTCGATCGACTGCGTCATGGCGTCTTGAAAACGCCCAGTGGCGCAGTAGTCTCTCGATATTCGCGGGCATGGGGAACTTTGGCGCGGGTCCAAAACCTCCGTGGATGGGATCATAACGGGACGCGAGCTGATCCCTTGCTGCGGACAGTAACGGCCCGTCGTCAATTCCCTGCACTTCGGCATGTTCGTTTAGTCGTGCCAGCACCAAGCTAAGTTTTTCGCTCTGAGCTTCGAGGTCGGTTTTATTGTCTTGGTACGTACTACTCACTCGCATGAGTAAGTCTCTGAATCCGGGAAGATTAAATCGTGGGGCCGGAGGGAAATAAGTACCACCAAAAAACGGTAGTTGAGTCTGTGGGTCAAGAAACATGGTGAGAGGCCAGCCGCCGGTGCGTTGAGTGAGGAGTTGATGAGCCGTCTGGTATATCTGGTCGATATCGGGGCGTTCCTCTCGATCGACCTTTATGTTGACGAAGTTATCGTTCATCACCGACGCGGTAATTTCGTCCTCAAAAGATTCGTGGGCCATAACGTGACACCAGTGGCATGACGAATAACCGATGGATAGGAGGATAGGTTTATTTTCGTCCATTGCCTTGTCGAGGGCTTTGTTTCCCCACGGGTACCACTGGACCGGATTCGTAGCGTGTTGTTGGAGATAGAGACTAGGTTCGTTCTCGAGCTGGTTCATTCTTTACCTTGTTGTACTTGCGAAATAATAGCCTTGCTGAATTGTAAGGACACCTGGAAAAACTGGATCAGTAAGGAGAAAGCATTGGCCCGTGGAGCCAGTGGCTTCGCAGGAGTTGATTATGAAAGAATCGTTGCATGCGAAGTGAAGTAGAGAACCTCGATCCTAACGGCTTTCGACCGAACGTTGGCATCGTGATATCTAACGACGTAGGCAATGTTTTTTGGGCTCGTCGAGTTGGCGGCGACAACGCGTGGCAATTCCCTCAGGGAGGCGTGCAGCCGAACGAAACGCCGGAAGACGCTCTCTATCGAGAACTGTTTGAAGAAGTTGGCCTGACACCGGCGTCCGTAAGAATACTCGCGGTTACGGGCAGTTGGCTCCGCTATCGATTACCAAAGCGGTTGCGGCGTTATAACTCAAGTTCGCGTTTTCGCGGACAAAAGCAGAAGTGGTATTTGCTTAAATTGATAGGAGACGAAAACGACATTTCGATGAACTGTTCGGATAAACCCGAATTTGATGCTTGGCGTTGGGTTAGTTATTGGTATCCGTTGACTGAGATCGTTGCGTTCAAACAGGAGGTCTATCGTCAGGCGCTGCGAGAGCTCGCGCCATCCTTGCAAATCGGGGGCATGTAATTGCTTGACGCGCTTCGACAAATCAGTCGCGACGTGGACGCCGCGCCAAGTTTCGAACATGCGCTGGGCATAATTGTCGCGCGAGTGTGTTTAATTCTCGGTACTGAAGTTTGCTCCATCTACGTTTTTGACAAAGTCACCGGCGACTTGAGATTAATCGAAAACGAAGGGTTTCGTAGACGCGCGATTGGCAAGGTGTCGCTTGCCCCTGGTGAAGGTGTTGTGGGGCTGGTCGCTGAACGCGGTGAACCGCTGAACATCGAGAATGCATCGGAACATCCACGATATCGGCACTTTTCGGAAATAGGGGAAGAACCCTTTTCTGCCTTTCTGGGCGTTCCCGTGATTCACAATCGTCGAGTACTCGGCGTCATCACCGTCCAACAAAGGGAAGTTCGACGTTTTCGCGAAGATGAGGAGGCGTTTCTCACCACGCTAGCTGCTCAGTTGGCAAACGTTGTCGCGCATGCCGAAGCCACGGGAAACCTTGCTGCGTTATTGAATGCGGATTATGTCCCGAGTGATGTTAGGTATGAGGGAATCGCAGGGGCTCCAGGGATTGCCATTGGCACCGCCGTGGTCATTGCCCCTTCGGCTAATTTCGATCATGTGCCTGACAAAGGCGCCGATGATGTTATCGCCGAGTTGACCAATTTTGATCATGCAGTTGGCCGGGTCCGCGCTGATATCGAGGAGACCAATCGGTCGTTGTCTCGACAACTGCCGGCAGAAGAGCGGGCGTTATTTTCCGCATACTTGCATATGCTGGATGACACCGCGATCGCGGGCGAAGTTCGCGAGGAAATTCGTCAAGGAAATTGGGCACAGGGCGCGCTTCGGTTGGTCATTACGAGGCACGTGTCGAAACTGCGGCAAGTCGAAAACTCATATTTACGGGAAAGAGCTGCCGATGTCCGAGAATTAGGGCAGCGCGTCTTGGCGTATCTTCAGGATATTCGCAAAGAAAAGTTTTACTTTCCAGATCATGCCATTTTGATAGGTGAAGAAGTAACCGCTTCGATGGTTTCGGACGTGCCGCCGGAGCGATTGAAGGGCATCGTATCGTTGCGGGGATCTAGCAATTCACACACCGCTATTTTGGCACGCGCTCTTGATATTCCCGCCGTCATGGGCGCGATAGAGTTGCCCCTATACGAATTCGAGAATCAGACCGTGGTCGTGGATGGTTTTTATGGCGAATTAGTTGGTAATCCCACGGCGCAGGTGATTAATCACTACCGTGAGTTAATCGCTGAAGAAGCCGAGTTTGTTAAGGAACTCGAGCCTTTTAAAGATCAACCAAGCGAAACTCTGGATGGCCATCGATTAAACCTTTGGGTGAATATCGGTCTTGTCGGCGAAATCACGCGTTCGCTAGATCGCGGTGCCGAGGGGATCGGACTTTTTCGAACAGAGATTCCATTCGCTTCTCGAGATCGTTTCCCGACGGAGGAAGAACAGCGGGTTATATATAGAGAGCACTTGGAAGCATTTAACCCTCGACCGGTCACGATGAGGACGCTTGATATTGGGGGCGACAAAGCGTTGCCTTATTTCCCCATCGAGGAGGACAACCCTTTTTTAGGTTGGCGGGGAATTCGTGTGACCCTCGACCACCCAGAGATTTTTCTGGTCCAAGTTAGAGCAATGATTAAGGCGAGCGTGGGGCTGGAATCCGATCTCCGAATTATGTTCCCGATGGTGACCGATCGCCACGAGGTCGCGGAAGCGAAGGCGCTTGTCATGAGGGCTTACCGTGAGGTTCGGGAGGAGGATGTCGCGGTAAAGTTGCCTCAGGTTGGCGTCATGATCGAGGTTCCAGCGGCAATACATCAGGCACGCCTGATCGCACGCCAGGTCGATTTTCTTGCAGTTGGATCCAACGACCTTACCCAATATATGTTAGCGGTGGATCGTAATAATCCGCGAGTTGCGAATCTCTACCAAGAAATGCACCCGGCAGTCCTGCATGCGTTGCGAGAACTCGCTAAAGCTGCCCACGCGGAACAGAAAGGAATCGGCATATGCGGCGAACTCGCCGGAACGCCAGAAGGCGCCATTCTTTGCGTAGCGATGGGTTATGACGTCCTGTCGATGAATGCCGCCAATTTGCCAAAGGTAAAGTGGGTGATCCGAAATGTATCAATGCGAGATTGCCGACGCATTCTTGCACGCGTTCGACGAATGGAAGACGCCGAGGAAATACTCGATTTTATCCGTGATCAGCTCATTGGGGCGGGACTGGAACGGGCCATTCCTCATCACGAAACACCAAGTATGTTTCTTTGATGAATAGGACTGCCGTCCGGATACGAACTAGACGACCCGGGAAAGCCCACCATCCATATTGATCGCGCAACCCGTCAGGTAGGACGCCTGGTCCGACGATAGAAACAAGGCCACGTCGGCAACTTCGCTCGCTTCGCCCATACGGCCCATGGGTAGCCGTTTGCCAGCTTCTACCACGAATTGTTCGAAAGAGGTTGAGCGATCGCTAGCGTCGTAAGCCCGTTGAATCTGGTCCGACTTGATTTGCCCAATGAGTAATGCGTTCACGAGGATATTGTGCGGTGCGAGTTCGCCGGCCAGAACCTTGGTTAACGCCATGCCCGCCGCTCGACTCACTGAAGTTGGTGCGGAGCCGGGTGGCGGTGCTTTCGCTGCCGTGTTCAAAACATTGATGATGCGTCCCCAACGTTTGGAGATCATGGCAGGGATGATGTGGCGGGCTAAACGCACGGCGGCAAAGAGTTTTAGGTCCAAATCTGATTGCCAAACTTCATCCGAAATACTCATGAACGGATGTGCCTCGGATTTCCCGGCATTATTCACCAAAATATCGACTGGACCCATCGCTTCGACCACGTGTTTATGAACGGTCTCGATTTCCGCCGCATCGGTTACGTCGCATTGGTACGCGCCGACTTTGCCGGGCCCGTTTTCTTCTATTTCTTTTTGGGCATCTTTCAGAGGACCATCTCGACGGGCGAGTAAAGCCACATTGGCACCGGCAGAGTGGAATGCAGACGCCATTGCTCGGCCTAATCCTAGGCTACCCCCCGTCACCAGTGCGGTTTTTCCAGATAAGTCCACGTTATCGCCCCATGACTCGGATTAACGAGTTCGTTGGAAACAGTTTTAGGTTCTTAGAATTGCCTCCTGATAGTGCATGGGTCCGATCATGAATACCACGTCAAGAATTCTCGAGTAGGACAGTTTCTTCAACACGTTTCGTCGGGAGTCCTTTCGACTCGAATGTCTGTTCGCAGAAGAGAAACTTGTCGCGTTCAAGAATGACCGCCGTACTTGCCCGAGTTCCGTATATATCACCGCGAATGAAGCTCGGCGAGTTCCGTTGCTCGACCACGACGTTCTCGCTGTTTCGTGAATCCTTTATAGGAGATAGGGAGTCGTCGATCGTTAGGAGATCGATAAGATCGTTTAGCAAAGGGTGTGGTAGCGCGTTCGTTAACTTTTGCACGCCGTGTGTCGATTTTGGCCAGGGGTCATCAAGGTGGGTATTGGTTAAGGCGTAAATACCGGGTGGAAGTATTCTGATGTCGACGATTCGATTGGTCATATAGACAAGCTCGCGACCGTCGAAAGCAATAAAGTTAAATCCCGCCAACTGATCCTGCTTTATAACTGACGCATACTGCTGTGGCGTACTTTTTGCGAGTAGAAATTCAACGGGTAGATCGCCACGGCTTTTTGGGAAACGAGGTCCGGATAAGTCCTGGGTCCAATTCGTGACCGCCGCGAAACGCCCAGTCCTTGAAACCCCAAGCCAAGTCCCTCGAGCCTCGATATCGCGTCCTGCGAAGATGTTTGGATGGTCGTCCCAAGTGTGTGCAGCAAGCGCCGGGCGAGCGTAGTATTCGTCCCGATTGGCTGCAACAATAAGCGGTTGAGCCGGATCCATACGGTAGGCAATAAGGATAAGGCACACTGCGGCTCGGTCCCTCGTTCCGTGCCTAGGGGAGGGCGCGAGTCTACCAGTTGCGCATAGTTGGTGTTTGAGGAATATGAACTATCCTCTGATCGAACCTATCTTGATAGAGATCGGGCCATTGGCCGTTCGCTGGTACGGCCTCATGTATTTGTTCGCTTTTCTCGCGTGCTACGTATTGGGCAGTCAGCGTGTGAAAAAGCAAGATTCCGACTGGGATAAAGCAGACGTATCGGACGTCATTTTTTATGGCGTGGTGGGTACGATCGTCGGGGGTCGTCTCGGCTTCGTTCTCTTCTACTCGTTCGATAGGTTTTTGGTAGAGCCGCTGTGGTTGTTTAGATTGTGGGAAGGCGGCATGTCGTTCCACGGAGGCATGCTTGGGGTGGTCGCCGCGCTTTGGCTATATGGCCGGAAGACATCGCGCGATTTCTGGCGTGTGGCAGATTTTGCCGCTCCGCTAGTCCCAATCGGACTGGGATTTGGAAGGATAGGAAATTTCATTAACGCGGAGTTGCCAGGACGAGTTACGGAGAGTTCCCTCGGTGTCCACTTTCCGTGTAACGCAGTCAGCGGCCTGAATTTCACGTGCTTTGGTCAGTGGGATGGAGCGCTACGACATCTGTCAAGCTTGTATCAAGCGTTTGGAGAAGGTGTCGTGTTGTTCATGATTGTTTGGTTATTTTCACTGCGAGCGCGACGCTCGGGTCTAATCTCTGGGATGTTTCTCACAGGCTATGGAGCGATTCGGTTTGTGACGGAATGGTTTCGTGAACCCGATGCTGCGATCGGTTTTATTGCATTCGATTGGCTCACGATGGGTCAGTTGTTGTCGCTACCGATGATTGCATTTGGTATTTTGTTGCTGACTGGATTTGCACAAGATTATTTCGAGGGATTGCGCCAGAAATGAAGCAATATCTTGCGCTCATGCGCCGGGTACGAGACGAAGGGATAGAAAAGAGCGACCGTACGGGTACTGGAACGAGGTCGGTGTTTGGTCATCAAATGCGCTTCGACCTGGGCGAGGGATTCCCGCTTCTGACGACCAAGAAGATGTTTGTGAAAGGCATCATCCATGAGTTGCTTTGGTTCTTGCGGGGGAGCACCAACGTTGCTTACCTTCACGAGCACGACGTTCATATTTGGGATGAATGGGCTGACGGAAACGGGGATCTAGGGCCCGTGTACGGTTCGCAATGGCGCTCTTGGCCAACGTCGGATGGTCCCACCATTGATCAAATCGAGAGAGTGGTTTCGGATATTCGTCAAAATCCAGACTCACGACGCCTAATCGTTTCGGCGTGGAACGTGGGGGAGGTGGACAAGATGGCTTTGCCCCCGTGCCATGCACTGTTTCAGTTCTATGTTGTAGATGGCAGGTTATCGTGTCAGCTGTACCAGCGGAGTGCTGATATATTTCTTGGGGTTCCCTTCAATATCGCTTCATACGCTCTATTAACCATGATGGTTGCACAGGTGTCGGGTCTTCAACCCGGTGATTTCGTTCACACGTTTGGTGACGCACATCTTTACCTTAACCATCTTGAACAAGCCGATCGCCAGTTATCTCGCGTCCCGCTGCCATTACCACGTATGAAAATTAACACACGGGTAGAAGACATATTCGGGTTTACCTACGAAGACTTTGAATTACTGGATTACCGTTCGCATAAAGGTATCCGCGCCCCAATCGCGGTCTAACGAATCGGTGCGACTTTCTCTTATCTGGGCGATGTCCAACAATCGGGTTATTGGTCGATCCAATGCGCTTCCATGGCATCTATCAGATGATGTTGCTTTTTTTAAACGGACGACGTGGGGTAGTCCGGTTGTGATGGGTCGTCGTACGTACGAGTCGGTGGGTCGACCGCTTCCTGGACGCAGGAATATTGTGCTTTCGGCGACAGGGTATCTGAATGAGGAAGTCACGGTGGTACCGGATATTGATTCGGCGTTAACCGTTGCGGCGGAGCAGTGTGAAATCGATTCAGTGGAGGAGTGCTTTGTGGTCGGGGGCGCACGGGTTTATGCGGAGACGCTGGATCGCGCAGATCGTCTTTACTGCACGTTGGTCGATGCGGAAATTGATGGGGATACGTTTTTCCCTTCCTTCGATTGGGGTTGCTGGCGGACCACAGAGAAAGAAGATTTCGTCGCGAATGAACGCAACACGTACTCGTTCTCGATTCACATTATGGAACGGGCATGATGATTCCGGAGCTGCTCGAACTGCTAATCCCTAAGTAGCTCGTTAATCGCGGTTTTCGAGCGTGTCTGCGCGTCCACGGTCTTGATAATTACGGCACAGTAGAGACTCGGCCTTGGGTTTCCATCCTTGTGAGGTGGCGCCGGTAAAGACCCTGGCACCACAACGGAATAGGGTGGTACACGACCCGTGTAAATTTCACCCGAGTGTCGATCAACGATTTTGGTCGACGCACCAATGAATACCCCCATGGACAGGACCGCGCCTTCTTCGACCAGAACGCCCTCGACGACTTCGGATCGGGCCCCAATAAAACAGCCGTCTTCGACGATCACGGGTGCTGCTTGAAGAGGTTCTAATACGCCTCCTATCCCTGCCCCGCCGGAAATATGACAGTTTTTGCCTATTTGGGCGCAGGATCCGACGGTTGCCCATGTATCGATCATGGTGCCTGTATCGACGTAGGCACCAACGTTTACAAAACTAGGCATAAGGATAACGTTTGGAGCGATGTACGCGGAATGACGTACATATGCGGTTGGAACGGCGCGAAACCCCGCTGCTTCGAACTGTTCTTCTTCCCATCCTGCAAATTTCGGCGCGACTTTATCCCACCAGTTGGTGTTTCCAGGTCCCCCCGCCATCTTCTGAAATGGGTTAAGTCGGAAACTTAGCAGGACCGCTTTTTTTAGCCACTCGTTAACCAACCATCCATCAGCAATTTTGTCCGCTACCCGTAGCGTGCCGTCATCGAGGCTCGATAAAGCCTCTTCGACGGCCGTGCGTACTTCTCCCTGGGTACTAGCGTCTATGTTTTCTTGATGTTGCCACGCAGAGTCGATGACCGATTCGATGTTCATGTGTATTCCTTGGCACCGGAGACTTTTCGCGCCATCCCGCTTGAATTCGTCACTACTGGTATCGAGAAAGAGCGAATAGGGCGCATGCCCCTTTTGATATTTCGTCGATTGCAAGCCTAGGACTTAACGAGGTTATCCTTGCTTTCCCGAGACCAGACCCAATAGGTTAGCAACCTTTGCCCTGGAAACCACTGCATTTCCAGGTCGTCGAATCAACTGACTAGGAGTTGCAGCCGATGTTGACACCAAGAAACGACAATTAAGCGAATGAGCGCGATAGCTATTTGTGTGAATCCAATGTCGGGGCGAGACGTGCGTCGACTCGCGGCCCGAGCAACCAACATGACTCATGAAGCCAAGCGGGACATCGTTGCGCGCATCGCAGCTGGCGCCGATTCCGTCGGGGTGAATGAGATATATATTGTTGACGAACCGTTTCGTATTGCGTCCATGGCCCTGGACTGGATGCCTCTGAAGGCGAAGGTCGTCACGCTTGAAATTGAGCTGCACCACGATGCTACTGACACTGAGCGCGCGGTGCGGGCTTTTGTTGGAGAGGGCGTAGAAGTCATTGTTTCGCTTGGCGGCGACGGTACCAATAGGATTATCGCGCGGAGCGCCCCGCAACTGGAGTTGATCCCGCTGTCTACTGGCACCAACAACGTTTTTCCATCAATGGTTGAACCAACCACCGCCGGGGTTGTTGCGGCGTTAGCTGCGATGGGACGATTTTCAGACGACGCGACGCGGGGAATTCGAAATAGAGCTAAGGTGTTGCACACCGCTTTTTCGGATGGGATTAACGACATTGCGCTGATTGATGCGGTACAGCTTCGCGACGACTTTGTGGGCAATCTTTTGCCTTATGACGAAGCCAAATTAAAGAAAATTCTTTTAACGAGGGCGTTACCGGACAGGGTAGGAATGTCACCTGTCGGGGGTCTTATTTCTGTAGTTGAGGAAAAGGATGACTTTGGATTGTTGGTTGAAGTTAGCGAAATGGAAGACTCGGAGGTTTTTATTCGGGTGCCCTTGTCGCCCGGGTTCTTTAAAGACGTTGCGATTTCGCGTAGTCAAAGAGTCGATTTGGGGGAGAAAGTGACTTTTGAAGGAGAGGGAATCCTCGCCTTGGACGGTGATCGGGAGCATAAGCTCGGTAACAAACGATCCGTTGCAGCCACCATTCGTCGGGATGGCCCATGGGTTTATGACGTTGGTGCTGCCATGCGGTATGCCGTTGCAGAAGGTATGATGCTGCGCCCGTTGTAGTGAAACCCAGCGTTGTAGGGAACGGCAGCCGTAACACGATTGTGATTATCAAACCGCGCATTCGAGGTTTTATTTGTACCACGGCGCATCCCGTCGGTTGTGCAACAAATGTGAGTACGCAGATCGACTATGTCCGCGGTCTCGACACGATAAGGGGCCCTAGAAATGCGCTCGTAGTTGGCTGCTCAAGCGGCTACGGGCTTGCGTCACGAATCACCTCGGCTTTTGGATGCGGCTCAGGAACGCTGGGAGTCTCCTTAGAAAAAACACCATCGGAAACCAAGCCCGGTAGCGCCGGTTGGTACAACAATGCGGCGTTCGGGCGTCGGGCAGAGCAGGCTGGACTATACGCGCACACCATTGATGGAGACGCATTCTCGGACGAGATAAAAATGCAGGCGATCGACGCCATAAGCGCTGATATGGGCACTATAGATTTGTTGGTTTATAGCTTAGCTTCGCCGGTACGCGTACATCCGCGGACTGGTGAGCTCCATCGCTCGTCGATCAAGCCAGTCGGGAAAGTGTTTTCCTCACAAACACTTAACTTTGATCTTTTGTCAGGTAATGCGGAAGTGGTTGATGTAGCGCTCGATCCAGCCGATATGGAAGAGGTGGACGCTACGGTTGCGGTCATGGGTGGCGAGGACTGGGAATATTGGATCGATGCGCTTCTGGAAGCTGAAGTGCTGGCGCCTGGATTTGAGACCGTTGCCTATACTTACATCGGCAATGAACTTACATGGCCCATTTATTGGGACGGCACGTTGGGGCGCGCGAAAGAAGACCTTGATCGAGCGGCAGAAGAAATATCGACGAAGCTAGCGGGTATAAAGGGGCGTGCGGACGTTGCAGTGTTAAAGGCGGTCGTAACGCAAGCGAGTACTGCGATCCCTGTGGTCCCTTTGTATTTCTCTATCCTCTTTCAGGTGATGAAGGAACGCGACTGTCACGAAGACTGTGTCGCCCATATTCACCGTCTCTTCCGCGAGCAACTGTATTCAAATCAGCCTATGCGTACGGACGAGATTGGCCGTATTCGGATGGACAATTATGAACTCGACGCCGATATTCAATCGGAAGTACGGCGCCGTTGGTCAGATATAACGACCGACAATGTTGCGGACCTCGCTGACCTTGGTGGATTCAGAGATGATTTCTTTCGATTGTTCGGGTTTGGCATCGAAAATGTCGATTACGACGCAGACATTGAATTGATGATTGGGTACTAATGCCGATCTTTCTAGACGCATGCGCCGGTGCCAGCACGCCGAACACGCCTATTTGGCTAAATCGGCAGGCCGGGCGATATATGCCGGAATACCATATTTTGAAAGGCGATACCCCCAGCCTAGAGTTCTTTAAGAATCCTGAGCTTGCGGCGAAAGCGACCTTGGACGCGCAACGAATACTCGGCGTCGACGCAGCGATAATGTTCGCCGATTTGCTCCCGGTACTTGAGCCGATGGGTCTCAACCTTGAGTACAAACCGGGCGTTGGACCTGTGTTTGAAAATCCATTACGTGACAAACAAGCGATCGAGGCGTTAGCCGTCGTTCCAGCTGAGGAAGGTTGCGGTTACGTTGTGGAAACTCTCGGGCGCATACTTAACGACTTGCCAAAAGAAGTTGCCCTGATCGGTTTTGCCGGGGCACCGTTCACGCTTGCATGCTACGCGGTCGAGGGCAAGAGCTCGCGAAATTATGCCCACGTAAAGCGGCTAATGTATGACCACGAAGTGTTATGGCAGTCTTTGATGGATAAACTTGTGGATACGGTCGCGGATTATGTGCAATTACAGATCGCGTCGGGGGCTCAAGCCATTCAGTTATTTGATAGTTGGGTTGGGTGTTTGTCGCTTGCCGACTATGAGCGGTATGTGGCTCCGGCTACCCGGCGGCTGATGGAGCGCATTCAAGGCGAGTTGCCTATCATTTACTTTGGAACGGGTAACGCACATTTACTCGACGCTATGTATGCGACGGGCCCAGATTTAATGGCGCTCGACTGGCGCGTTCCTTTGGTCGCTACCTGGGATCGTTTGGGTAGTCGTGCGATCCAAGGTAACTTGGATCCGATCGCGCTTTGCGGCGAGCCGAGTAGCATGATCAACCAGGCGCAAACCCTCATAGATGAGGTTGGAGGACGTCCCGGACATATATTTAATTTAGGTCACGGGATTATTCCGGAGACGCCCGTCGATAACGTTAAGAGGTTGGTCGATTTCGTGCGTGAACAGACAGCGCGATAAACTACATGCCCGCGATATACAGAACTGCATTCTGGTTGCCGCTAGCTATCTGTACCTACCTGGCTCTCATGCCGGGTTCCTACCCGGAGGCCATCCAATTTCCCGATGTCGTGTTGCATGTGTTTGCGTTCACTTATCTGACGGCCGCGCTCGTTCTCGCCCACTTTGATATAGATCGAAATCCACTAACTCGTACGTTCAGAATTCTGTGGGTCCCCGCGACATGGATGTTCTTTTATGCTGTGGCGTTAGAAGTAGCGCAAGCGTTCACGCCAGACCGTCGCGCGGAAATCCTCGATCTTTTGTGGGACACGATTGGTATCGGAGTCGGGCAAGTATGCTACTGGGTGTACCTACGAATTCGCCCAGTCCAAATAAATAGAAATCGTTTAAATGATGGATAAGGTCAAAGCGAGTTGGCTTGAACAACGGCTAGCAGTTGGCAACCCCCGGACCGTTGATTAAAGGTATTTATCTGTCACCGCACCTTCGCTCGCCGAAGAAACGAGTCGAGCGTACTTGGCGAGTGTTCCGCGATCGGTGTAAGGCTCGGGTGCGCTCCAGGCTCCAGCGCGGCGTGTGAATTCCGCGTCGGTAATGCTGAGGTTAATTTCCCTCTTTTCAGCATCAATGGTAATTTCATCGCCATCTTCGATGAGGCCAATGGGACCACCTTCGAATGCCTCGGGAGTCACGTGTCCTACCACGAAACCCGAAGAGCCACCGGAAAATCGACCGTCGGTGATCAAGGCGACTTTCCCAGCGAGACCGCGACCGTTAATCGCGCTCGTAGGACTTAACATTTCGCGCATCCCGGGGCCACCCCGCGGGCCTTCGTAACGCAGTACCACGACGTCGCCGGGTTGTACTGTGCCGCCCATGATGGCTTCCATAGCGGCTTCCTCGCCATGAAATGTTCTTGCCGTTCCCGTAAAACTAAGGCCTTCATTACCTGTGATTTTTGCCACCGCGCCCGCGGGTGCCACGTTTCCATAAAGCACGACAAGATGGCTATCCTTCTTGATTGGATTTGTCAGGGGCCGAATAATTTTTTGAGCTGCCGGATACGGCTCAACTTCTTTTAGGTTTTCTTTAAGGGTCTTGCCAGTAACCGTCAGACAATCTCCATGCAATAGGCCGGCGTCTAGCAACATTTTCATGAGCGGTTGGATGCCGCCGATATGGATGAGTTCCGACATTGCGTACTGACCCGCAGGGCGCATGTCTGCTAATACGGGGACGTTTTTCCCAATTCGCGTGAAATCGTCGAGTTCTAATGGAATCTTGGCGGCGTGTGCAATGGCCAATAGATGGAGGACTGCATTGGTGGATCCTTCCAAAGCGATCGCGACCACAATACCGTTCTCAAATGCTTCTCGACTAAGAATATCGGATGGTTTGATTCCTCGATCGATTAACAATGAAACGGCGCTGCCGGCATCGAAGCTGTCCTGACGTTTCTGTTCGCTAACCGCTTCTTGGGCAGAAGAATTGGGCAGAGACAATCCGAGTGCTTCGATAGCCGACGCCATTGTGTTTGCGGTATACATGCCCGCGCACGAGCCGGGTCCCGGGATCGCAGTTTGTTCAATTTCTCTCAGTTCGATATCTGAAAGTGAACCGTCGGCGTGCGCGCCGACTGCCTCGAACACAGAAACGATGTCGCGGCGATTCGTTCCCGTCTGAATGGTGCCGCCATACACAAAGACGCTAGGTCGATCCAGTCGAGCCATGGCGATGGCGCATGCCGGCATATTCTTGTCGCATCCGCCAATAGCAACGAACCCATCAAACCCTTGGGCGCCAACGACTGTTTCTATGGAGTCGGCGATAACTTCGCGTGATACCAGCGAATAACGCATCCCCGGGGTGCCCATGGAAATGCCATCGGAAACTGTGATTGTGTTAAACAGCACGCTCTTGGCGCCTGCTTGATCGGCGCCTTTTGCCGCCATTTCCGCGAGTTCGTCGATGTGCATATTGCAGGGGGTTACGCGGCTCCACGTCGAGGCAATGCCAATCTGGGGCTTTTTGAAGTCGGCCTCGCTGAAACCGACGGGGTAAAGCATGGCGCGACTGGGCGCTTGTTCGACACCGTCGACAACGATGGATGAGTACGGTCGTTTGTTGCTCATGGTGAGGGTAGGTCTATACGTTCGGTTGAGGTTTGCGATGGTACTGGTATACGCCCAGGTTGGGGAAACTTGTCAGTACCCGACAAAACACCAACGCATGGAATTCTTAAGAGTTGTTTGCGACTTCGATCACTAGGGCGTCACGTGTACGGCCGGCTTTGTGCCTGGCAACGAAACGCCAAGCCTTGCTCAGGTGCAGTAATGCTGGATGACTTTTTCGAGTGTCTCGCGAGCGGGGGATAACTGATTTAAATCCAGGTACTCGTTCGGTTGATGGGCTTGGTTAATGGACCCGGGGCCAAAGACTACGGTTTCCATGCCGAGGCTTTGCAAAAAAGGCGCTTCGGTGCCAAAAGCCACCGTCCCCGGGGGCCGTCCACATAAGGACGCCAACGTTCTTGCCAGATCGCCATCGCCCGACGTCTGATATGCCGGCACTTCATTGATGCGAGTGATTGAAAGCCTCGTTCCGTGACTCGCTATTGTTTCAACAAGTCGATGTTGAATGGTGGTAGCCAGCTCATCAATCTCCATTCCGGGCATTAGCCTCACGTCAATTTGCAGTTCTGCGGTTTCACAAATTCGATTGGGACTATCACCAGCATGCAAACAACCCAAATTTAGGGTTGGGATGTTGATTTCAAAAGTTGGGTCAGTGTACGTACTGGCCAATTCCTGACGATAGATTAGTAGATCCGCAATTACGGCATGCATGGTGTCGAGCGCGTTGCAACCGAGGCTTGGATTGGACGCGTGCCCCCCTGAGCCCTCTATAACAATCGAAAGTGCCAGAACGCCTTTGTGCGCGATAATCGGTTGCAGTCCGGTGGGTTCGCCGATGATGGCGAAGTCGGCCTTTGGTCGTCCGTCTCGTAGCAATTGGCGTGCACCAGCCATTGAGGACTCTTCGTCGGAAGTCGCCAATATCGTCAACGGTTTGTTGAGTTTTTCGCTACGGAAAAGTGATGCCGCTTCCAACGCGATTGGAAAGAAACCCTTCATGTCGCAGCTACCTAGTCCATGGACGACAGAGTCTATTTCGGTGAGCGTGTAAGGGTCTGTGTCCCAGTGTTTTTCGTCGCACGGTACCGTATCCGTGTGACCTGACAAAACCAATCCACCCTCACCGGAACCGAGCGTGGCGATCAGGTTCGCTTTCCCGCCTTTGTTGGGAAGAGGTAGAACGTTGACGGCAAACTTCAGACTCTCAAGCCAATTCGCAAGATGATTGATAACCGCCAGATTACTTTGATCTCGTGAGGCAGCAATGGAGCTTGTGGAGGGCTCGCCCACAAGGGTTCGCAACATGGCAATGGTGTTGGGGAGTTTCATTTGACTGGTTGCGCCAATCGAGGACCGGCATTCTGCACAGTTTCTGTTGGAGCGTCTAACGCTAATTTTCACGCAGGCTAGGTGGACTTAGAGGGGATTTTTTCGGAATGCGTTGTAAGGCTTCGGTGTCTGTAGGGTGCTATTGCGCTAGTCTTATCCGTTGGACTACGGAGCAATCATGGATACTGAAGCAAGCTTCGCGGATCGCGACGGTGCGATCTGGATGAATGGAGACATGGTCGATTGGCGTGACGCCAAAGTGCACGTGCTTACCCATACGTTGCATTATGGAGTTGGCGTGTTCGAAGGCGTCCGTGCCTATGACACATCGAGGGGGCCATGCATCTTCAGACTGCACGATCACACACGACGTCTTTTTGATTCTGCCCAGATCCTGCGGCTCGATATTCCTTTCAGTGAGTCGGATCTAAATGCCGCGCAAAAAGACGTTTTTGCGTTCAACGATTTAGATGAAGGGTACTTGCGTCCGGTCGCATACCTCGGATCTGAGGCTATGGGGCTGCGAGCAGATGGACTAACCGTGAACGTTGCAATCGCTTGCTGGCCGTGGCCGGACTACATGGACCCACAATCTCGGGAACTGGGCATTACCGTCCGGACGTCTTCATACACAAGACATCACGTCAACATCACCATGTGTAAAGCGAAAGCGAATGGAAACTACATTAACTCGATCATGGCTCTTCGAGAGGCAATAGACAGCGGCTGTGATGAGGCGCTTCTGCTCGATAACGAAGGCTATGTTGCAGAAGGGAGTGGAGAAAACTTTTTCCTCGTAAAAAATGGAGTGATCCATACGCCCGAACTAACATCGTGCCTGCCGGGTATTACGCGCGATACCGTGTTGGTGTTCGCTCGAGAACTGAACATCCCGGTAATTGAACGAAGGATTACACGAGACGAAGTCTATATTGCGGACGAAGCGTTTTTCACTGGAACGGCTGCTGAGGTGTTACCAATTCGTGAACTTGACGGACGAGTGATTGGCGACGGCAAACCCGGTTCGGTAACACTTAGACTGCAATCGCTTTATTTTGATCAGGTTCGTGGAAAACGCGACGCACATCCGGATTGGCATGTCTTGGTCACGGATTCTGGCTAAAAAAAACGAACAGGAGCTAATACTTTCGGGCTCCGTCGGGCATGGTCTTAAACCGTCGATGTAGCCATAGGTATTGGGCGGGATGGCTACGGATCTCGCGTTCAATGACTTGATTCATTAGCGTTGCATCGGCGATCTCATCGCCTGTTGGGTAATCCTCGATGCGGCGTAGATGCACGGACCACGAACAGTCTGATTCGTCCCTGAAATGGCTCATAAAAATAACCGGTGAACCAGAAATCTTGGCGAGACGACTGGTCACGTTGATCGTGGCCGCAGGAATCCCAAAAAAAGGCGCGAATACGGAATGTTGACGACCGTTGTCTTGATCAGCGGCGTACCAGATCGTTCGCGATTGGCGCAACTGGCGGACTGTGCCGCGCATATCACTGCGTTCAATGACGTGACCGTATAGGGAAATCCTACGGCGTAAGCTGATGTAGTCAATTACCGAATTTCGGCTTGTCCGGTATATACAATCGAAGTCAAAATGAGCGGCCAGAAACGCGCCCCCGAGATCCAATACAGCGAAATGAGCGCCTACCAAAAGGACTCCTTTACCTTCGTTTACTGCCGCTTGCAGAACCTCCAATCCATGGAAGCGTACACGCGGAAGCAATGCATCTACGGGGCGCAGCCAAGTGTAAGCGGTCTCAATGACAGCGATCCCAGTGGATTCGAAAACCTGCTTCGTGAGCCGCGCTCTCTCTTGGGCGCTGAGATCTGGAAAACAAAGTTCAATATTTTGAGCGGCGATTCGCGCCCGCCTTCCACCAATGCGTTGAAGCAGATTCCCGATCAATCGACCTAACTGAAGTTGGTAACGTATGGGTAGGCGGACGACAAAGAAGGCCACAGCGATCAGCAACCATGTCGGCCAATGAGCCGGTGACAGCAGTCGAAATGGCATGGCTCGTATTCTAACAGTCTGAATCCCATCGCTTATAGCAGGCTCGAATGGAACGGTGTGCCGGTGTATAACGGCGGCCAGCATGCCGTGATGGGCTTTCTGTGTCGGAATTGATGTACATGGTGTTGTCGCGTGTGGCGCTCCCGTTCGTTTGGCTGCGGCTCTGGATCCGCGGTCGACGTGAACCTGCGTACCGAGAGCGCCGAGGCGAACGCTTAGGATTTGTACCTGCGGCGGTACCCCGTCAAGCCGTTTGGTTCCATACGGTATCCACGGGAGAGGCGTTAGGTGCAGTGCCGCTAATTCGCTCTATCAAACGAGCCTTACCAGATGTTCCATTCTTGGTAACGACAACGACACCAAGTGGTTCGGTGGAAGTACGGAAACACTTGGGTGCGGAGGTGGAACACTGTTACTGCCCCTACGACTTCCCGAAGGCCGTGCGACGCTTTATGGATAGCGTCGAACCCAGAGCCTTAGTACTCATGGAAACGGAGTTATGGCCGAACACTATTCGTGAGTGTCGCCGGCGAAACGTTCCGGTCTATCTCGTTAACGCCCGACTTTCGGAACGTTCAGCGACTGGTTATCAGCGTCTGACCGCTCTCATGGGTAGTGTTCTAACGAACATGACTCATATTTATTGCCAATACCAAGACACTGCGGACCGTTTTGCTGCATTAGGCGTTGAACGTGAGATCTTGAGCGTGACGGGAAGCGTGAAGTTTGACCTTCAATTTCCCTCCGACATCGATTCGCGACGTGCTGAGTTCGAGAATAACTGGCAATTTGGCAAGAGAATTTGGATCGCAGGTAGTACGCATCCAGGCGAAGAGGAAGTGGTCTTGCAAGCCCATAAACGATTGCTTCAGCAACATCGTGACCTGTCGTTGATTTTGGTGCCCCGTCATCCACCGAGGGCGTCGGAGGTCGTGCGATTGGCGAGGACGTATGGATTCGACGTCGCTGTGTTATCAAGCGATCCAAAGCCTTCTGACGTACTAGTGGGCGACGAAATGGGTACCCTAATTTATCTATATGCCGCGGCCGAAGTTGCTTTCGTAGGCGGTAGTCTTGACGACACGGGTGGTCATAATCCGATTGAAGCGGCAATACACGGTGTGCCTATGATTATGGGTCCGAATTGCATCAATTTTGCCCAGGTCGTGCAACGTTTTGAAGCCGCGGGTTGTTTGCATTTGGCCGATAACGTAGACGAACTAACTAATTGCGTGGACGAGCTACTGAAGGACGCGGGCCAAAGAGAGGTCGAGGGGCACGCTGCGCGTCAGGTGGTATCGAATAATCGGGGTGCGATTGAGCGGGTTTCCAGTGATCTAAGTCGTCGTCTTGCGGGTTAGCGTTGGAATATAGGTCGACGGGCTCAGCGTCCCGATAAGGTCGTAAGTTTCCGTACGGGATTGCTTGTGTCCGTGTAACTGCTGATTTCAAGGATGTCATCTTCCGAAAGGACGCCGGTCGTCTGTTTTAACCGTAGCAGATCGAGAACGTAGTTATATCTTGAGTCTGCATAATCGTATTGCGAAGAAAATAAATTCTGTTGGGCCTGTAGCAACTCAACAATGTTACGTGTTCCGACCTCATACCCGGTTCGGACTGCTTCGAGAGCTGACTCCCGTGATTTAATCGCCTTGACGCGCGCTTCCACACGGGCCACATCCGTCATTACTGCACGGAAAAAATTTCGAGTGTCTCTGGCTGTCGTCAGTTCTCGCTCTCGTAATCGTTCCTTAGACTCCTGCACGCGGTGTCGCTGTTCGGTGAACCGGGAATGCACGACGCCACCTTGAAATATAGGCATGGAAGCAGAGAGCGAATACGTGTTGCCCGAGGTTCGATTTCCGTAGAAAGAAAGCCCACCCGAGAAGCTCTCGTTGTAACCCGCTCTAAAGCTCACTGTGGGTAGATGCCCGGAGAGGCGTGCACGCAAGCTGCTCTCCGCCGATCGTAACGCATCGCGAGCGGACTGGAGTTGCGGGTTGCTCGTCAACGCTACGTTGGTCCACTCGTTTTCGTCTCGTGGGTCCGGATTGACAATGGGTAAGCTGGTGCTTATTCGATCGATCGTGTCGAAGCTTATTCCTGTAATGGTGGTCAAGCTCTCAAAATAGATGCCCTGATCGCCAGTGAATTGAATTCGATTGACGACGGCATTGTCGTAAGCCGCTGTCGCTTCGAGTACATCTGTGATTGCGACGAGGCCGACGTCAAAGCGTTGTTGGGTTTGCTCAAGTTGACGTTTTACCGCTTCCTCACTCGCCAAGGTTGAATCAAGGCGCGCTTGAGCGCGGAGGACATTGAGATACGCTTCTGCGACCCTCGTGTAGAGAGCCAACTGGGTTGTTTGGTAGTCCGAGTCGGCTTGTAATGAAAGTGCCTTGGCCGACCGCCAGTTAAACCAATTCGCCACATTGATAATCGGTTGTTGCAGGTCGACGGACCAATTATGACCTTCAAAGTCTTCGTCCTCGGGCTGGTACGTCTGTCCAAAGGTCGGGCTCGCCGGATTCATGTCGAGCCGGGATCCATAGGCGCGTGTTTGTTCAGATTTTGACCCCGAGGCCGACACAGTGGGTAATAGTGACGCCCTTGATTGCACCACGGATTGTTTTCGCGCCAAGCGCCCGGCATCCGCCGCACCCAAAACGGGGTCGTTATCCTTGGCGGATCGATACACGTCTTCCAGGCTAGCGCCCTCTGTCAATGGGACGAGCGTCAACAAAATGACGGCAATGAGAGTGGACTTCATATGGCGGACTTCGCGGGGCAAGCGAGTGATATTACCAAATAAGTGGGCGGGTAGTCGTCTAGGTGACAACGGTTGCCCGATCGAACGATGACGAAGGCCACGGATGTTGATTGTGCCATTCATGTATAAGTAATTTGCTCTCTAGAAATGTAACCTATACGTTACATTTACTACAAGCGAATGGTAACGTCAAGGTTACATTTTCTTCCGTAGGTGCTTTCTACTTTCTACCTCGCGAGGCTGCAGTTAGAATCCACGCTTCAAAGACAAAGTTATACGGGTCTGTGAGACAACCCCCTCGCTACAAGATTGATCTCGTTGAACACATGGCCGAGTGTGATCAAAACTATGCGCGAGTGATCAAGTTATTTCCGGACCATGCCGAAGCAGATCATCGCGATCTATTGCTTTGTTTTGGAGAGGAAGTCGTGAACGTTCGCATGAGCGTGCTCGAACGAAGTCGATATACGTCGGTGATTCTGTTGAAACAAGAAGCATCTTTTATGGCACGTTCAAATAGTATTCGTATTCGCGTGTACCACGACGCAAAGTCGGCCGAGGTGATAGAGATTCAGAACCAACGCCGGTTTGAAGCGATTTATGACTACCCCAATCCGAAGATGCGTCAACGAGACGAGAAAAAGCAAATTAATCGGTTCTTAGGTGAATTTCTCGGATTTTGTTTGACGTATGGAGCCTCGAGCGAAATACCCTACGAACGGGCTGTAACGATCCGATAAAGCGAGGCACCTTTAGTAGCTTGATAGGGAATACCTATAAACGAAGAACCGATAGTGGGTGAACCGCTGAAAGTACTGCAGGTAACGGACACCCACTTGTTTCCTACCACGGACGGCACTCTTCTAGGAATTAATACATACGACAGTCTGCGGGCAGTACTCAGCCAAGCGTTTTCGCAGGGGTCCCCGGACGTGTTGATCGGTAGCGGTGACATCGCACAATTCGCGGAACCAGCAACCTATCGGCTGTTCTTAAAACTTGTACACGATTACTTTGATGGACCGATCTTGTGTGTGCCAGGCAATCACGACATTGGAGACACGTTTAGGCAGGAATTGCCGACGGAATCGATAGACCTGCATGGGTGGCACATAGCGGGGATCGACACCCACGTGGATGATGAAGTAGGAGGCCACCTCGACGCAGCCCAGATCGGTTCATTGACCAACGAAATTGCCAACGATTCCGGCCCGGTCCTGATGGTCGGTCATCACGCGCCTATTGAGATTGGGACGGTTTGGCTCGACGTACACCGTATTAGTGGTGGTGACGAACTGGTTGAGACGTTGGTAAACAACGATCGAATCCGCGGTTATGTGTTCGGCCACATTCACCAAGCGTTCGACCGCACAGTGGGCGAGACTCGGTTTTTGGCGACACCGGCCACCTGTTTTCAGTTTGGGTCCGATCCGAAACGATTCTCGGTCGAATCGACAAGTCCTGGCTATCGTTGGCTCGATCTCGATATGCAAGGCTCTATCGAAACGTGGGTCGATCATGCACGTGACTTTGAAATGACCTTGGATCTGAAAGACACGAAACACTGATGGCAAAAGTCTATTCTGCTGAGGCCATCCAAGTTTTATCCGGGCTTGAACCGGTCCGCCGTCGACCGGGTATGTACACGGATACGTCACGTCCCAACCACCTCGTACAAGAAGTGATCGACAACAGTGTCGACGAAGTCCTGGCGGGTCATGCGCGTGAGATTGAAGTGACGTTATTTGCGGATGGTTCCATTGAGGTTATCGATGATGGTCGAGGCATGCCTGTCGACGTTCACCCAGAACATAAGCTTTCGGGGGTCGAGCTCATTTTGACTAAGCTCCATGCCGGCGGGAAGTTTGATAACGAGCATTACAATTTTTCAGGTGGCTTACATGGGGTAGGCGTTTCTGTGGTCAACGCGTTATCCACGTGGCTGATTGCAGAAATCAAGCGCGATGGAAAGCTGTACTCGCAGCGGTTTGAAAGTGGCAAGCCAAAGGAGGTGTTAAAAGAGATCGATACGGTAGGCAAGCGTAATACGGGAACGCGGATTCACTTCCTTCCAGACGAAGCGTATTTCGATACGACACGTATAGCGGAAAATCCTTTACGCCACCTGCTCAATGCGAAGGCCGTGTTGTGTCCAGGCCTCACGGTGAGTTTTTCGGTGGAGGAGAAGGAAGGGCAAGCTGATACCCAAACGTGGTGTTACGAGGATGGACTGCGAACCTATTTGGGATCCGGACTCGAAGGTGAGCGAATCCCGATAAAACCTTTTGTTCACGCTGCTGAAGGCAATCAGGAGGCAGCCGAATGGGCTCTGCAATGGGTGATCGATGGAGGCGAACTCATTACCGAGAGTTACGTGAATTTGATTCCGACACCGTTGGGTGGAACCCACGTCAATGGATTACGCAGTGGACTTGCCGAGGCACTCCGAGAATTTTGTGAATTTCGCGATTTGCTACCTCGAGGGATCAAGCTGACGGGAGAAGATCTGTGGGATCAATGCACCTATGTGCTCTCCACGAAGTTGGCTGAACCTCAGTTTACGGGGCAGACGAAGGAACGTTTGTCATCCCG
>ERZ651768.66-NODE-66-length-72087-cov-5.447674_pt1 | contig 72087 bp, 64 predicted proteins | sample MGYA00514754_ERZ651768 | MGnify/ENA metagenome assembly ERZ651768
ATTAAACCTTTTGCCTTTATTAATTATTTTAGTCAAATAATTTGGATCCTTAAGGAAGGAGGTTGATCTATTATCATATGGCCTTAGATCAGTAAACTTCCTCATCCATTCATTAGATAATTTATATTTTCCATTAGCTTTTAACATTTGTGCATACTTGTAAATAACTTCAGGATCTGATGATGAATCAACAATTTTACTATACCATTTTTCAGCTTCAACGCTGTTAAATATATTATAATATGTTTCTGCCAATTGACTAATCACATAATCTCCTGAATTTCCCTTGTTAATTAATTCTAAGTATTCCTCAGCAGCTTTTACAAATTCTAATCTTGAAAAGTGTTTGTCTGCCTTTTTAGTACTATTATTTTGACTATAAATAGTCGTAATACTTAAAAAAGTTAAAGTAAAAAGTGTTAAAATATTTTTCATGTTAATTCTAGCTTATATGATTAAAAATATCTAGGAGATCTGGAAACTTTAGTTTTAAAACTAATGTCAAAATTTATAAAGATCTCGTGAGATGATTTTGTATAATAATTTAATTCTGATTGAGTGTTATCGTAAGCATATCCAATTCTAATAGAAGGACTTACTTGAAAATTGACCATTGCAGTAATTGCATCATCCAACCTATATCCAATACCAATCTCAACTAAATCATACATAAATACATTAGCATTTATATCAATACTGGCAGGGCTATCAAATGCGTATTTTAAAAATACATGAGGTTTCAGCTTAAAGTCCTCTGAAATATCATAAACATAACCTGCTGCTGCAAAAAGATGTTGAGTTTCAGAGCCAATATTGTATTCATCGGCATCTAGATGAACAGAATTTAAAATATTTGGCATTGAAATCGAAACATAATATTGATTTGGATTATAGAAATAAATACCAGCGCCAATATTAGGGGTTGTTTCATTAATATTATTTGCAAAGAAAGGATCATTTGGATGAATAATGTCTAATCCTATTAACCCGATATCGTGCGTTGTAAATCCAGCTTTTAATCCAAAAGCTAAGTTATTATTATTTGAAAGGTTTAGTGTATATGAAAAATCGGCGTAAATATTGGTTTCTTTAACAGGACCAATATCATCAGATATTACAGAAACTCCTAGCCCAACATTCTTACCAATAGCTGAATGAATATTGATTGTTCCGGTTGTAGGCGCCCCCTCCAATCCTTCCCATTGATTTCTGTAAAGCATGCCAATACCAATCCCATCTACAGATCCAGCATAGGCTGGATTAATCACATTCATATTATACATGTATTGAGTGTATTGAGGATCTTGTTGAGCATTAGTTGATAATGCAAACAGAAAAATTAACAGGATAATAATATTTTTTTTCATTTTTTTACTTCTTGACTTGTTAATAATTTAAATATATCCAACTTGTTATAGGCTCTTTATCTGAGTTGAAATATATAATATAAAAATATGTTCCAACTGGCAATTCTTCATTGTCCTGATCTGTTCCACACCATTGATCTATGTATTCATTTAACTCATATACTTTTGCTCCATATCTATTAAAGACTTCTATTTTATTGATATCTTCTCTGTCTTCTAGATGGTCAAGTATTAAGCAATCGTTATAACCATCGCCATTTGGGGATAGACCTTGAGGAAGGTCAATACAATAACTATTTTCATAGAAATCAACTTGGATAGTTGTTTGGCCCCAACAATATGTTACATCATCAAATACAGTTATAATAAATTCGCCAGATTCTTCAGCAATTTCATTTAAACTATATGTATTGTCAGGCCCCCATTGTAAATCCACACCATCTAATGACCATATATATGTTAATGAATTCATTTGAGCACTATTGGCTACATCTACTTCAAGCGTATAAGATTCATTTGCGCATTTTAATACAGTGTCTTCAACAGCAGAGATATTTGGAATTGGGAAGAATTCTATTAAAATCTCATCTGAGTAGGCACAATCAGTATTATCTATAGTTATTGTTGCACTATAAAATGCTGTTTCACTTACTGTCAGATTAACCCCATTTTCACCTTCGATTAGGTTGCCGTCCATATACCACGCAATGGATGAGTTATTTGGCAGTGTACCTGCATTTAATATCATCTCTTGACCTTGACATAATGCATTTCCAGATGATAGTAAAATGTCTTCACCAAGATCTAAAGTTCCAATATCAAAACTTCCTGCATCAATAAATACAGCAGAATCATACAGAGTATCTGCATCATCTGCTACAATTAGCTTTATATGGTATAATTCATTTGGTATAACATCAGCTTCAGCAGTCATTGCAACAGTATGACCAATAAAATTTGTAGGGCTTGTAAGTGCAGGAAGACCTCCTGGGCCATAATAATTAGCAAAGAACTCTTCATTTACTGAAGGACAACCTGCATTCCATTGATCATCTCTAACAGAAAGGACAGAAATGGGATCAGTTGTTCCAGGGACAATAGCAAGATTTGTAGTAACTCCAGCTGTATCTGTTAATAGGAATGCGAATGCATCAGTAAATGTACACTGGAATGTTCCGTATTCTTCTGCAGCAAAAATAAAGTCAAAACTCATATGATCAGTTACTGGAACAAAGTCAAATTCTATTATTGAAGCATTGTTGGTATCACCAGCATTTAATCCTGGAATAGCAGCTTCTAAATCACCATCTCCTACCCAAGCATAGGTCCCGTCACTAATTACACCAGCCTCAGGCCCTGGTGCATTTGCAATATCACCCGAGGTCATAATTAAACCGCTTTCAAATGGCCATGAAGACCCATTTGCCTCAAAATAACCAATACCATTAGTACTTCCAAAATCAGTTCCGGTAGTATAGGTAACATTAAATGCTTGATTACATTCAGAGTTTATTAATACCTCTGTAACTAATTCTTCTACTGTATATTCAGTAGCAGTAGTTGTTATTGGTGGAGGCACAGTGAAAACACATATATCAAATGTTAAATAATCTAGCTGATTAGCAGTATATGAATATACTCTTATAGTGTATGTATTTCCTATTGTTAGTCCATTAGCTACACTATCATCAGCATCACTACAATAAATTTGAGTCAAGTTATCACACTGACTTCCTTCATATAATACATGATATAAATCTTGCGTATTACCTACAATATTGTATAGGCTTATTGCATGATTTTCTGAAATAGCGGTAAATTCAAACCATACATCATCATCAGCAGACCCACCACAAGTGTTTGGCTCTGGAGATGGGGTTGCACCAACTAAAGTGCCTGACGCTGATTCTGTACATGAGGAATCGGAATTTGGAGTGATTACCGTTGCTTGGCCGCAATTATCATTTGCTGGTGGACAAGCATTTACTTGTATAGGAGAACTATTAATTACACAATTAACATCTTGATCATTTGATACGGTTATTACTATACCGGTTAGGAATGGATAGGGTCCCATTTGCACAACTCCAGTTTGTGTAGCTTGTCCTGTTGCTGTTCCGTAATTGTCTGATATTGTTAAGGATCCTGCATCTCCCATACTTGTTATATTTACATCAATTAAGAATTGATCTCCATTGGCACAATCATCAATAACTGTATATTCAGCTGAAGGGTTAGTACATGTAGCACAAGCTACAGTATAATCAATTCCTCCATTGTATGGAGCAAATCCTGAGACACAACTAATAGAACTATCTGTTTGTACACCAAAATAAATTGTATTTCCAGTTGACTGGAATGTTAATCCAGCCATATTTTCTCCACCATTATCTCCTTGAAAAAGAATACTTCCGTTAGAATCCGTGACTATTATGACATCCCATCCTGCTTCTATGAACCCAGAATCTATTGTAAGATTTAATGGAGATCCATCGGAGCTTACGTATTCAAATTCAGTAGTATCATTATTTGTATAGCAATATGAGGTTGAAATTGGTCCAGCTGCACAGTCAACAAGAGTTACTGCACAAAATTCTTGAGTCATTGAGCTGCTATTTGCAAAACAATTAACATCATCATCATTTGCTACATTAATTTGTACATCAGTATTATTTGCATAAGGCCCAAATTGATAAGTTCCAGTAGTTGATGCGCTTACATTAGAGCTTCCTTGATTGTCAGAAATTGTAACACTTCCAGCTGAACCTAAATCTGTAACATCTACATCTACATAGAATTGAGGAGCATTCAAGCAATCACTAACCATTTCAAAATCAACAGTTGGGTTTACACAAGTAGCACAAGAGACAGTTAAGGTTATAGGATTTATACTAGGGCTTGAAACGCAGCTAATGCTAAAATCTTCATCTATAACAAGCGTTATATTATCACCAGAGGATTGAAATGTTAATCCTGAAATATCTCCTCCATTACCATAAAAAGGTTGTGCAGGAGTTAATTCAGTCACACCGTCTGAGTCATATACAAAAAGTTCATCCCAACCATTTTCTACTTGCCCAGAATCAATAACTAGGTTCAATGGCCCACCATCATTACTAATAAAGGAATATGAATTGTCTAAACCTGTGTCGTAGCAGAATGTAGTAGTAATAGGACCACCATTACAATCAACCGTTGTATTTGTATCTACTTGGGTTGTAAAGCTATAAGAGGTACAGTTATCAGTGGCTGGTCCAGAACTATTGTAAGGTAATATAGTAATATAGTAAGTTGTACTGTAACTAAGACCACTTAAATTATATGAATTAACATTCCCTACATCTACAGCATCCATAATATCATTTCCGCCACTAGAGGTGCCTAATGAAAAATAATATCCATCGGGAAATCCACTAGATGAATTCCAATTTACTGTAGGATTAATTCCGACACTTGTTTCCCCATCTGTAGGAGATGTTACTACAGCATCACAATTTGGCGCTGATCCCCCACTTGAAATCAAACTAACATTATTAATGCAAAACCCCCAATCCCATCCATCATTATCATCATAAGAAAAACGATATTTAAAATTTGATAATTGATTAGCACTAAAGCTGCTAATACCAAATCCAGTTTCAAAAATAACTAGCGTTCCATCACACCAATTTCCAAGGTCATTTGCTGTTTCCACTAAATCTAATACAGTAACCCAACTAGATGCATCAGCATCCCAATAATCTACTAAAAGATTTGCATTAATATCATTATGGTTGTAATTACCGCTAATTACTATTTGATTTTCACCACCATTATATGCTGGGGTTAAATCAATAATTGGAGATTCTGATGCTATGTCATCATCTGATGTGCTACCGGTGGCATCGTCATCAAAACTAAACGAGCTGTCAGAAACAGGATCAGCTAATAAACCCGCAGCACCGTAGTTTCCTGATGTGGTCCAATCTGGATTTGGCCAATTTGCAGGTTCATTAATTATTTGAGCGATAGAAAATTGAGTGAAAGCTAATAATAAAATAAACAGTGTAATTTTTTTCATAGTCATTAACAAAATATATCAGAGGCTAACAAAAATATAATCGAATGATTAAACAAGTAGCATTGAATCAGTTAGTTTTAATAAAACTAGTATATATTTTAGTAAAAGCCAAATACATATCTGAGTAATCTAATAGTTTAAATATACCCATCCGGTTTTTTGTAAATTATTATCATAAATCATATGATAAAAGTATGTTCCAACTGGCAGTATTTTTCCTTCGTTTGATTGTCCTGCCCAATCATTATTATAATTATTTGTATTGTACACTACTTTCCCATACCTATTATATATGTACAAAGTATTAACATTATAGCCATTGAGAATAAATGTGTCATTATATCCATCTCCATTTGGTGATATGCCTTCAGGGATTTGACAAACTGCTAAATCGAAACTAGTTATACTATAACAGTCATAAGCTTGATTGCTTTCTACTCTAGCATAAATAGTTTGTGGATTAGTTGAATTTTCAATAATTGGATCTAAAGGATTATTTGAATTTAAGGCATCTTCTTCAGATAAATAATAGGAGATATCAAATAATTCAGAATCCTGTCCATTCAATATAACATCATCTTGAGCAGCAAGATTAAAGACTTCAATTCCGTCCTCACTTTGATCTGTACACACTATAATTTCTCCTGGTGATAATGCATCTGGTGTTGGCCCAGAAATAACTAGATCAAAACTAGTAGTTGCAAAACAACCAGAACTTGAGCCTACTGCATTTACATGTTCAACTCTAGCATAAACAGTTTGTGGATTTGAAACGTTGGTATAAGGAGATGTAATAGGGCTTATATTATTTTGAGCATCACTTATGCTCAGGAAATATGTAACAACAAATTCAGAGCTATCTTGATCTCCTAGGATATCATTTGTAACTATATTAAGATCAAAATCTTCAACTCCATCTGCACTTGAGTCATCACAAGTTATTAGGTCTTCAGCTTGACTTGCAGTAGCTTCATTATAAAAATTAATTGTAACAGAATCTTCTGCAGTTGCACTACATTGTTGATCATATACAATAACACTATAATTTGCAGAATCAGTAACTTGTAAAGTAGGCTCATTAGCATCTGAAATTATTACTCCATCTTGATACCATTCATAATAATCTGCAAAAGGAGAATTTGCATTTAGGTCATAATTAGGATATCCACATAAGTCCTGATCTCCTCCTAGATCTACTTCAATACTTGCAATTGTTGAGCCTGCTCCAGTCTCTCCAGCATTTGTTTGTTCAATTTGAATTATTCCTGAATTATTAGAATAGTTTGTTACAAGCAGCACATATATTTCACCACTTACCGCATTTTCAATTGTTAGATTTTCTACACTATATATTGAGTAGCTACAATCAACAATATTCCCATAAGGATAAAAATTAGGATTTGAAGTATTATTAGGACAATTGAAAGGATCCGGACATCCTTGATCTAGGACTCCGTCTTCACAGAAATCTTCATCAGAATCAAATGGACCCCATATCACAAAATCTACATCTAGTCCAGCTCCAGTAGCATTTCCATTATCATCAAATTGTGTATTTTGAACAATTTGTATATCTATAGTACCAGATTCACCAATTTGAAGAATATTCCATGATGGATTTGGAGTTGTGTATAAACATGCAATTTGACCTAAACTTGGGAAATCAAAAATATTAGAACCATATAAAGCACCTCCCTCACCACAAAAGTTAGATGCATTTTCACATGCTGTATTATCAGGAGCATCTTTAACACATAATTCAAAATCTACATTTTCATTATTTGTGCCATTTGAAAAAACTCTAACATAATATGTAACCCCTGGCGTAAGATCTGGAGTTATACTTGAAGTATCATTACTGCAATAAAGCTCGGTTAATGTATTGCAATCTACATCTCCAGTACCAACATATAGTGCATGTCCTAAACTGGTTGTTGTCCCTGAAATATCTACTATAGAAATTAACTGAACTTCACTTAAAGCAACAAAATTAAACCATACATCATCATCGGCACTAGCCAAGCATGAACTAGCATTTCCTGAAGGTGAAGCTCCAGATAATGTGCCAGAAGTGGTTAGCAAACAAGACTGATCTGTATTTACTACTGCCTCGATAGATCCACTACAATTATCATTTGCAGGCGGACAAGAAAATAATTGAATAGCATTACTATTAATTACACAATTAACATCTTGATCATTTGATACAGTTATTACTATATCAGTTAGAAATGGATAGGGTCCCATTTGCACAACTCCAGTTTGTGTAGCTTGTCCTGTTGCTGTTCCGTAATTGTCTGATATTGTTAAGGATCCTGCATCTCCCATACTTGTTATATTTACATCAATTAAGAATTGATCTCCATTGGCACAATCATCAATAACTGTATATTCAGCTGAAGGGTTAGTACATGTAGCACAAGCTACAGTATAGTCAATACCTCCAGAGTATGTTGAGCTTGTTTGACAGTTTATAGAACTATCTGTTTGTACACCAAAATATATTGTATTTCCACTTGATTGGAATGTTAATCCTGTTAGGTCACCTCCATTATCTCCTTGAAAAAGAATACTTCCGTCAGAATCCGTAATTATTATGATATCCCATCCCGCTTCTATTAATCCAGAATCTATTGTTAGATTTAAAGGAGATCCATCAGAGCTTACATATTCAAATTCAGTAGTATCATTATTCCCATAGCAATACGAGGATGATATTGGTCCAACTGCACAGTCTACTAGAGTTATTGCACAAAATTCTTGAGTCATTGAGCTACTATTTGCAAAACAATTAGCATCATCATCATTTGTTACATTAATTTGTACATCAGTATTATTTGCATAAGGTCCAAACTGATAGATCCCTGTAGAGGATACATTTATAGTATTAGGGCCAGGTTGATCATCTACAATAGTAAGACTTCCTGCAGATCCTAAATCTGTAACATCTACATCTATATAGAATTGAGGACCATTCAAGCAATCACTAACCATTTCAAAATCAACAGCTGGGTTTACACAAGTAGCACATGAAACCGTCATAGTTATAGAATCTATACTAGCACTTGAAACGCAGCTAATGCTCCCATCTTCATCTACAACAAGTGTTATATTATCACCAGAGGATTGAAAACTTATTCCAGTAATATTTCCAGCATTACCATATCCATTATAGAGCTCAGTTCCATCAGAATCTAGTATTATTAGTTCATCCCAACCATTTTCTACTTGCCCAGAATCAATAACTAGGTTCAATGGCCCACCATCATTACTAGTAAATACATATGAGTTGTCTGCGCCTGTATTATAACAGAAAGTAGTAGTAACTGGCCCAGCATTACAATCAACTGTTATATTTTCTTGGGCTTGTCCAGTTAGTGAGTAAATCAAAAAAAATAATGAAAATAGTATTGTCTTCCTCATGAATAAATAAATATACAAATGGAAAATTAAAATAATCATATTTTTGAGTATATTTTTATGCAATCATTTTTTTGAGATTTGTAAATTTGTAAACTTTAGTAATTATGAAAAAATAGAATTTGGAAAATACGATTTTAGTTGGAATAATTACACAAGCTCAAGGGATTGAAAAATCAAATGACTATCTGGATGAGTTAGATTTTTTAACAATCACTGCAGGAGGAAAAGTGCTAAAGAGATTTGTGCAGAAAATGAATATGCCTAACCCAAAGACTTTTATTGGGAGTGGAAAAATTTCAGAAATTAAAGAGTATATAGAAGCCAATGATATTAATACGGTAATCTTTGATGATGAATTATCTCCAACTCAAGAGAGAAATATTAGTAAAATCTTTAATTGCAAGGTTATAGATCGAACTAATTTGATATTGGATATTTTTGCCCAACGTGCCACTACTAGTTATGCAAAAACACAAGTTGAGCTGGCTCAGTGTCAGTATCTTTTACCAAGACTGAAAGGAATGTGGACGCATTTAGAAAGACAAAAAGGAGGCATTGGAATGAGAGGTCCTGGAGAAACTGAAATAGAAACTGACAGAAGAATTGTACGAAACAAAATATCTCTTTTAAAAGAAAAAATTAAATCTATTGACAAGCAAATGCATGTTCAAAGAGGGAATAGAGGCAAATTAATTAGAGTTGCTATTGTAGGATACACAAATGTGGGAAAATCCACTCTAATGAATTTGCTAAGTAAATCCAGGGTTTTTGCAGAGGATAAATTGTTTGCTACTTTGGATACAACAGTGAGAAAAATTGTCATAAGGAATCTCCCTTTTCTGCTAAGTGATACAGTTGGATTTATTAGAAAACTTCCAACACAATTAATTAAGTCTTTTAAAAGTACTCTTGATGAAATTAGAGAAGCAGACTTGCTTTTACATGTAGTTGATATTTCTCATTCTAATTTTGAAGAGCATATTAGTGCTGTTGAAAAAACATTAGATGAAATAAAATCCTTAGAAAAACCATCTATAATGGTATTTAATAAAATAGATAATTATGAGCCTGTCAATTATAACAAGGATGATTTAATAGTAGAAAGAGATAAAAGTAATTTTTCCATTGAAGAATGGAAACAGACATGGATGAATAAGCTTGGTGATAAAGTGGAATTTATTTCTGCAATAAAAAAAACTAATATTGAAGAATTAAAAGACTCTCTTTATAATGAAGTTAGAAAAATTCATATAACAAGATTTCCTTATAATGACTTTCTGTATCCTGAAATCAACTAGAATCTTTTTTTAAATACTGGCACTGAAGAGCATGCCTCACCATACATTATACTCTTAGCTACAGGAAGGAGCTTAGAACATAGATTATAATATGTTGAGATAGGCACTTTATTATTTGAACATCCTTTAATAACAACTGACTTATCTTGGTAAAGAGATAGGTTTATTTTTTCAATTTGTTCTTCAAAATTTTCTCTCTCTAAATCATTTAAATTTCCAATAACAGTTTTTTTGGTATTATTTGATAGTTGTGTAGAAATCAACATATATGCCCATGGAGGTATGATTGCTTTGCTTGTACAATTTATTGCAACAAAAGAGTCTTTGTACTGAATCCAATTATGATTTTTTACAGCTGTTCTAAATTCTTTTTCCTTTAGATATAGACCGTCAATTAGCCAGTCTTTTATATCAAGTTCATGTCTTTTTCCAGGCAAATAATAGTCTCCAAGATCAATTGAAATTAGCTTGCTGTTTTCTACTCTATTAATGATTTCTTTGGACATTATAGTTTCCAGTCTATAAGATTCCTAATTCAAGTTTTGCTTCTTCGCTCATTAGATCCTGTGTCCATGGCGGATCAAATGTTATTTCTACCTCTACACTTTTAGTCTCCTTGATAGTTTTTACTTTTTCTTCCACATCAACAGGTAGAGTCTCTGCTACTGGACAATTTGGAGTGGTTAATGTCATTAATATTTTGACATCAAAATTTTCGTTTACCATTACATCATAAATTAACCCAAGCTCATAAATATCAACAGGAATTTCTGGATCATAAATTGTTTTTATAACACTTATTATTTTATCTCCTATTGCATTTGAATTAAATACTTCTTCTTCACTCATTTTTATTTATTTAAATAACCAACAGCATATAACTTAATTTGTTTTATCATGCTTGATAATCCATTTGCTCTTGTTTGAGATAGATGCTGCTTTAATCCAATTTCTTCAATAAAATCTGTTTTAGCATCAACTATATCTTTAGGGGATTGATTTGAAAAAACCCTAATTAAGACAGCTACAATTCCTTTTGTAATTATAGCATCGCTGTCAGCTGTAAATATAAGTTTATTATTAATATATTCTGCATAAAGCCATACTTTGCTTTGACATCCTTTAATTGTATTAGCTGAAGTTTTAAATGTATCATTTATGATTGGCAAACTTTTCCCAAGGTCAATAATATATTCATACTTCTCAGTCCAATCATTAAACATGTCAAACTCTGAAATAATTTCGTTTTGTATTTGATCTATTGTCAATTTATTTTTTTATAAAAATACAACAAGTAATAAATTTATGAAAGCATTTTTTTAGCCAGTATTATTGCACTAATTAAAGAATCAATTTCTTCTTTGGTGTTGTAAAAACTTAGCGATAATCTAATAGTTCCAGGAATTTTATAATAATCCATTATAGGCTGAGCACAATGATGACCAGTTCTAACAGCGATACCTTCATTATCAATTATAGAACCAATATCATAATGATGAATATTTCCTAGATTAAAAGAAATAACAGAAGTTTTATTATCAGTGTTACCATATATTTTTATGCCATCAATTTCAAGAAGTTTTTCAGTGGCATATTTAAGCAATGCGTCCTCATATTTTAATATTGTTTTCAATCCAATATTATTTATGTAATCTATCGCTATGCCAGAAGCAATCACTCCTGATATATTGGGAGTCCCTGCTTCAAATTTATTTGGGAGTTTGGCATAGGTGGTTTTTTCAAATGTTACCTCATCAATCATTTCTCCACCACCTTGGTAGGGAGGAAGTTTTTCTAGCCATTTTTCTTTTCCATATAGAATTCCAACTCCAGTTGGTCCATAGAATTTATGAGCTGATCCAACATAAAAGTCAACATCTAAATCTTTGACATCTACTTCAAAATGAGGAAGTGCCTGTGCGCCATCAATTAAAACTGCTGCTCCAAATTCATGCGCTTTACTGATAATTTCTTTTACTGGGTTTATTGTGCCAAGAGCATTAGAAACGTGGTTTACAAATACAACTTTAGTTTCATTAGACAGCAATTTTTCATATTCTGAAAAAATTAATTCCCCCTCCTGATTCATTGGAATAACTTTCATTATTGCGCCAATTTTTTCGCATAGCATTTGCCATGGAACAATATTGCTATGATGCTCGAGATGTGAAACAATTATTTCATCTCCTGATTTTAATAAACCAATAAATCCATTTGCAACTAAATTAATACTGTGGGTGCTGCCTGAAGTGAAAATGATCTCACTTGAATTTTTTGCATTAAGATGTTTTTGAATTTTTTTTCTTGCACCCTCATAAGCTTCAGTTGCTTTTTGACTTAGGTAATGAGCACCTCTATGAATATTAGCATTAAGAGTTGAATAATAAGATACTATTGAATCTATTACAACTTTTGGAGTTTGAGTGGTGGCAGCATTATCAAAATATACTAGCTGTTTTCCATTTACTTTTGAGTTAAGTATTGGAAAATCCTCACGAATTGATACTATATTAAATTCAGTTGTATTTTTCATTTATAAATTGAAACCAATCTTTACTCCTAATTTATTGGCAATGATATTAGTTATTCGGGTTTTAATTTCAGGAATTTTTACGCTCTTTAATATGTTATTTGCAAAACCATACATTAAAAGTGCAGTTGCCTCTTTTTCTGGAATTCCTCTTGATTTTAAATAAAATAATGCATTTTTATCTAACTGACCTACTGTACATCCATGCGAGCATTTAACATCATCTGCATATATTTCAAGCTGAGGCTTTGCATTTACAGTTGCCTTATCAGAGAGAAGAACATTATTGTTTGATTGGAAAGCATTTGTCTTTTGAGCTTGTTTATTTACAACAATTCGTCCGTTAAACACTCCAGTTGATTTATTATCATAGATGCCTTTATAATCTTGATGGCTATTGCAGTTTGGTTTATTATGTTTAATAAGGGTGTTATGATCTACATGTTGATTGTCACCAATAATTGTAACCCCTTTTATAGTAGTTTCAATAAACTCATCGTTTTGTGAAATATTTAAATTATTTCTTACCAATTCATTTCCAAATGAAAATGTATGCATTGAGAAGGCACTGTTACGCTCTTGATTAACATAGGTGTTGTCAATAAGTGATGCCTGTAAATTGTCGTTTTGAATTTTATAATAATCAATTATAGATTTTTTGTCCGCATAAATTTCAGTAACACTATTGGTGAAAACTTTATTTTTGCTTAAGCTTTGATGCCTTTCGATAATTTGTACTTGTGAATTTTCATCTACGACAACCAAGTTTCTAGGCTGAAACATAAGTGAGGATTCATTACCAGTTGAAAAATGTATTATTTGTATGGGTTTTTCTACAAACTTATTTTTTGGAATATGGATAAAAACTCCTTCATTTGAGAAGGCTGTATTTAAAGAGGTAATGCCATCTTTAAGAGCTATTTTATTAAAATAATTTTCAATAATAAGTTCATATTTTGATTGAGTTAATGCAGCTGATAAAATACAGATATCCATTCCCTCATGTGTTGTTTCTGAAAGGTGAGAACAGTACTTTCCATCTACAAAAATTATCTTATAAGAATCGATATCATCAATAAGATATTTTTTAATATTCTTAAACTCTAATACGTTATTTATTTCTGGTAATACAGTATAATCAGTATTTAAAAGATTCTTTAAAGAGGTGTACTTCCAATTCTCTAATTTTTTATTAGGGAAGCCAATTGATTCAAATTGTTTTATAGCCTCAGACCTAACCTCATGAACGTAACTATCAATATTAGTTTGATTCTCAAAAGCTATAAATGATGAAAGTAATTTTTCTTTTAAAGCAATCATTATCTTTAATTATTAATTTCTTCTTTAATCCAATCGTATCCCTTCTTTTCTAGTTCTACTGCAAGATCTTTTTTGCCAGACTTAACTATTTTTCCATCAAATAATACATGTACATAGTCAGGAATAATATAATCAAGCAATCTTTGGTAATGGGTAATTATCACTACAGCATTATCTTTTTTCTTTAGCTTATTTACTCCGCTGGCAACAGTTTTAAGGGCATCAATATCAAGCCCTGAATCTGTTTCATCCAGAATTGCTAAAGTTGGCTCTAGCATTGCCATTTGAAATATTTCATTTCTCTTTTTCTCTCCACCAGAAAATCCATCATTTATTGATCTTGATAAAAATTTTCTGTCTATTCCCAGCATGCTGCATTTTTCTCTTAGTAGTTTTAACATCTGGCTTGCCGGCATATCTTTTTCTCCTCTTGCTTTGCGTGTTTCATTAATTGCAGTTTTAATAAAATTGGTTATTGTCACCCCAGGAATTTCAATTGGATATTGAAATGACATAAATATACCTTTATGAGCTCTTTCCTCAGCAGATAGCTCATCAATAGAATTATCATTAAAGAGCATTTCACCTTTAGTGATTTCATAATCTTCTTTTCCTGCAATTACTGAAGCCAATGTGCTTTTACCAGAACCATTAGGCCCCATTATTGCATGAACTTCTCCTGCTTTTATATCAAGATTAACTCCATTTAGGATTTTTTTATCTTCAATCTGTGCATGTAAATTATTTATTTTAAGCATATTTTCTTATTTAAAATTATCCAACAGAACCTTCTAAACTAATCTCGAGAAGCTTTTGAGCTTCAACCGCAAATTCCATAGGCAACTTATTTAATACATCTTTACTAAATCCATTTATTATTAGTGCAATAGCTTTCTCTGTTTCAATTCCTCTTTGGTTGCAGTAAAAAATTTGGTCTTCACCTATTTTACTAGTTGTAGCTTCATGTTCAACTTGGGCAGATTTATTTTTTGTTTCTATATATGGAAAGGTGTGAGCTCCACACTTATTTCCAATTAATAAGCTATCGCACTGAGAGAAATTTCTGGCATTATTTGCCCTCGGGCTTATATGTACTAATCCCCTATAACTGTTTTGAGATTTTCCTGCAGAAATTCCTTTTGAAATAATTGTAGATTTAGTATTGTCGCCCAAATGAATCATTTTTGTACCAGTGTCAGCTTGCTGAAAGTTATTCGTGACAGCTATTGAGTAGAATTCTCCAACTGCATTATCTCCTTTAAGGATGCATGAAGGATATTTCCATGTAATAGCGCTCCCGGTTTCAACTTGCGTCCATGAGATTTTGGCATTTTTCTCACATAAGCCTCTTTTAGTAACAAAATTATAAACTCCTCCATTTCCTTTAGAATCCCCAGGATACCAATTTTGAACAGTACTATATTTTATCTCTGCATCATCCAATGCAATTAGTTCAACTACCGCTGCATGCAACTGATTTTCATCTCTACTTGGCGCAGAGCATCCCTCTAGATAGCTTACATAACTGCCTTTCTCAGCTACTACTAATGTTCTTTCAAATTGTCCGGTTCCCGCTTCATTAATTCTAAAATATGTTGAGAGTTCCATTGGACATTTCACGCCTTTAGGAATATAACAAAATGAACCATCGCTAAACACAGCTGAATTTAGAGCAGCATAGAAGTTATCTGTCTTTGGAACAACTGATCCCATATATTTTTTTACTAGTTCAGGATGATTTTTTATTGCCTCACTAATAGAGCAGAATATTATTCCTTTTTCATTTAATGTGTCCTTAAAAGTTGTGGCAACTGAAACAGAATCAATTACTACATCCATGGCAACTCCGGTAAGTTTCTTTTGTTCATCTACAGAAATACCTAGCTTTTTAAATGTTGCAAGTAATTCAGGATCAACCTCATCTAGACTATTATATTTTGGTTTATTTGATGGAGCGGAGTAATATGAAATCTTTTGAAAATCAGGCTTTTTATATTTAACATTAGCCCAGTTAGGCTCCTTCATCTGTTTCCAAATTTTAAAGGCATCTAATCTCCAGTCAGTCATCCAAGATGGCTCTTCTTTTTTCTTGGATATTGCCATGACGATTTCTTCATTTAACCCAATGGGAAGCGTGTCAGATTCTATATCTGTATAAAAACCATACTCGTATTGTTTGGTTTTTAATTCCTTCTTTAAATCATCTTCTGTATACTTACTCATAGTATTTTATTATAAAGAAAAACTTTCTCCACATCCACATGTTCTATTAGCATTTGGATTTACAAAAATAAATCCTTTGCCATTTAATCCCCCAGAATATTCTAGCGTTGTTCCCACCAGGTATAATAAGCTTTTTTTATCGACAATTATTTTTATTTGATTATCCACAAAAATTTTATCATCATCACTTGTCTTATTATCAAATTCTAATTCATATGAAAGGCCTGAACATCCACCACTGTTTACACCAACTCTTACAAAATCAGAGTCATGGCTATAGCCATCTTGTTTCATTAATTTTATTACCTGATTGCGGGCAATGTTTGTTATACTGATCACACTATTAAAATTTACTAGACTACAAATATACAACTAAACAATATTTTTTTAACATTTTCAGGATTATTACTCATATAATTAACTATGTTTTAAGTAAAAAGAATGTAAATTTGACCCCATGTTAGAGAATAAGGATAAAAGTTCAACAAAATTAGAGGATATCGGAGAGTTTAATCTGATAGATATTCTTACAAAAGGCTTGAAAATCAGGCATAAATCAACCATAAAATCTATAGGGGATGATGCTGCTGTACTAGATTATAAGTCTAAAAAGGTCGTAATATCTACTGATTTCCTGATTGAAGGGGTTCATTTTGATTTAAGCTATATGCCCTTAAAACATCTTGGATATAAAGCGGTAATGGTTAATATCTCTGATATATATGCTATGAACGCCAATGCAAAACATATCACGGTTTCTGTTGCTATTTCTAACAGGTTTCCCCTTGAAGCAATTGAAGAATTATACTCTGGAATTCAATTGGCTACAAAAAAATATGATTTAGACCTTATAGGAGGTGATACAACCTCTTCTGTTTCAGGGCTTACTATATCTGTAACAGCTATCGGCGAGGCAAATTTGTCTGATATAGTATATAGAGATGGAGCAAAAGTAAATGATCTAATTGTAGTTACAGGTGATGTTGGAGCAGCATTTATGGGGTTGAAAGTTTTAGAGAGAGAAAAAGAAGTTTTTAAGGTAAATCCAAAAAATCAACCAGATCTTGATCAATATACTTATCTGGTGGAAAGACAACTAAAACCGGAAGCTAGAAAAGATATTATACATCTTTTATCTGATTTAAAAGTAAAACCAACTTCAATGATTGATATTAGTGATGGTTTGTCTTCTGAACTATTACATATATGTAAGAAAAGTAAGGTCGGTTGTGATTTATATGAAAATAAAATACCCATGGATCCACAGCTAATTTCAACTTGTGAAGAGTTTAAAATTGATTCTACTACTATCACCCTAAACGGTGGGGAGGACTACGAGTTGCTTATGACTATATCGCAAAAGGATTATTCAAAAATTAAAGCAAATCCAAATTTGACTGTTATTGGACACATTAAGGAAGAAAAAGCAGGATGCAATTTGATTTTAAGAAATGACTCATCTGTTGAATTAAAAGCTAGAGGTTGGGGAGCTAAAAGTGAATAAAAAATTAATTGTTCATTAATTCTTCAATTTCTTCTATTTCAATAGGAATATCTTTCATTAGATTTACGGGATCTCCTGACTCTTGTATTACTACATCATCTTCTAGTCGAATTCCAAAACCTTCATCGGGCAGATAAATTCCAGGTTCAACAGTAAAGACCATATTTGCTTGCATAGGCTCATCTAATAGGCCATAGTCATGAGTGTCTAGGCCCATGTGGTGTGAAGTGCCATGCATAAAGTACTTTTTATAAGCAGGGTTCTCTTCTGTTTCATTTTGAATATCACTTTTATTAAGCAGTCCCAGTGACAATAATTCTGCAGTCATTAGTTTACCAACCTCGACATGATATTGCTTCCAATCTGCTCCTGGAACTAGCATTTTTGTAGCTTCATTTTTTACATTTAATACAGCATTATAGATATCTTTTTGTCTTTTAGTGAATCTTCCTGAAACAGGAATTGTTCTAGTCATATCACTTGAGTAATTTGCATATTCAGCACCTACATCCAAAAGAATCAGCTCACCATCTCTGCATTGTTTATTATTCTCGTTATAATGAAGAATATTTGCGTTTTTACCCGAGGCAATTATTGGAGTGTAAGCGAATCTTTTAGAGCGATTATTTAAAAACTCATGAATAAATTCAGCTTCAATTTCATATTCCCAAACGCCGGGGTTTACAAAATTTAAAATTCTTCTAAAACCTTTATTAGTAATATCACAAGCCTTTTGTATTAGATCAATTTCTGTAGGATCTTTTATGGATCTTAGCCTTTGTAAAATTGGATTACTTCTTTCAGCTTTTTTATGTGGATACTTTTCTTTAAGCCATTTATTAAAGCGTTCTTCTCTTGTTTCTGTTTCCACTTTTGCCCTATAATGTTCATTGTGATTATAATATAGAGTGTCACACTGGTCAACTAGTTCTGCAATTATTTTATCAGAATCTTTAAGCCAATACACTGTTCTTACCCCGCTTGTTTCATATGCTTGCTGCTTTGTTAGCTTAGGTCCTTCCCAGACTGCAATATGTTCATTCGTTTCTTTTAAAAATAACATTTCTTTATGCCTATCATCTTTTGCATTTGGGCATAGAACAAGAATGCTTTCTTCTTGATCAACGCCTGACAAATAAAATATATCTCTATGTTGTTCAAATGCAAGCGTAGAGTCAGCACTGATAGGATAGATATCATTAGAATTAAAAAAAGCAATACTTTTTCCTATCATTTTTTTTATAAAGTTCTTTCTATTTTTTACAAAAAGGCCTGAATCTATTCTGTCGTATTTCATTTGATTATATTTCTTTATAAATGTAATAACTTTAAAATAAATATTGATTTTATAATAGTTAGAAATACTTTTTAATGTATTTTATCATTTTATGAAGAATAATCTTTTCTTTGAGAATTTTGGGATGTATATTTGTGCAACTATAAGGACAGATGTTAAAAAAGGACTTAATAACAAATGAATTAATAGATGATAAATGGTGGATCTCTCGTCTCTTAGTACTTCTTGGATTACTTATTTTTATAGTGTATTCTACATGGGCTGCATGGCAGGGAGAATACTTTTGGTGGAGTGGTGGCAATGAAGGTTTTGGAGGATATCTTTCTCCATTTTACTCTCCTACCGTCTATATTGATTCTTTAAAGCCTGGAGTGCCACCAGTGGATCATTCCTTACTAGGATCTTGGCCTGAATGGCTTAGTTGGCTACCTGGTCAATCCCCAGCGTGGTTGATTCTTATATTCCCTTTGTCTTTCAGATTTACATGCTACTATTATAGAAAGGCATACTATAGAGCATTTTCTTTAAATCCACCAGCTTGTGCCGTTCAACCTATTAAAGGAGTACCTTCAAAAATTTCTACCCTTACTAATGGAAATATTAATGCTTTTAGTTCTGGTAAGAGTTATGATGGAGAAACAGGATTACTACTTGTTCAGAATATTCATAGGTATGCGATGTACTTTTCAGTAATATTAATTTTTATATTAAGTTATGATGCATTCCTTGCATTCTTTAATGATGGAAGATTTGGTATTGGTGTTGGTACTATAGTGTTAACTATAAATCCTATCCTTCTAGGATGTTATACTTTTGGATGTCATTCTTTAAGACATCTCATCGGAGGGAATATAGATTGTTACTCTTGCAGTCTATATAAAGATAAAGTGAATCATAACAGTTGGAAGATAGTTACAATTTTAAATAGAAGACATCAATTATTTGCTTGGTTAAGTCTAGTATGGGTAGGTCTTGCTGACGTATATGTTAGACTTGTATCAATGGGAGTAATTGATGATATTAATACTTGGGGAATATAATTATGCTTGATATAACAGGAATTAGAAGATTGCAATTTGATGTACTCATAATAGGTGCTGGTGGCGCAGGTTTATCTGCTGCAATAGCAGCATCTCAAGACAAAAAAATAAGAGTAGGGCTTGTTTGCAAATCACTTTTAGGTAAAGCACACACTGTAATGGCTGAAGGAGGAATGGCTGCAGCATTAGGAAATGTAGATAATAGAGATGATTGGAAAATACATTTCAGAGACACTATGCGGGGAGGAAAAATGCTCAATAATTGGAGGATGGCTGAAATACATGCAAGAAATGCGCCTAAAAGAGTTCGAGAATTAGAACATTGGGGAGCAGTCTTTGATAGAACTAGAGATGGCCTTATTAATCAAAGAAATTTTGGAGGACATAGGTATCCTAGGTTGGCCCACGTAGGAGATAGAACTGGACTCGAGATGATTAGAACTCTTCAAGATCATGGAATTCATCAAGGTATAGATATTCATATGGAATGTACTGCATTAGATATTTTAAAAGATAAATCCGGCAAAGTATCGGGAATTGTATGCATGTACAGAGAAACAGGTGAATTTATAATATTTGAGACTAAATCTTTAATATTTGCCACTGGTGGTGCCGGAAAATCTTGGGAGGTAACATCTAATAGCTGGGAATATACTGGAGATGGTTTTGGAATGGCATTTGAAGCTGGTGCCGAGTTGATAGATATGGAATTTAACCAATTTCATCCAACAGGAATGGTTTGGCCTCCATCAGTAAAAGGTATTTTGGTTACAGAAGGAGTTCGTGGTGAAGGAGGAATACTTAAAAATAATAAAGGCAATAGATTCATGTTTGACTATATACCAGAAAAATTTGCTAATGAAACAGCTGATTCTGTAGAAGAAGCTACAAGATGGCTTGAGGGAGATAAGGACGCTAGAAGACCACCTGAACTATTAACTAGAGATGTTGTTGCTAGAGCAATTAATACTGAGGTTAAGGCTGGTAGGGGATCAGAACATGGAGGTGCTTATTTGGATATAGCAACACAAAGATCATCTGAAGATATAAAGAAAAAGCTCCCATCTATGTATCATCAGTTCAAGATATTGGCTGAACTAGATATTACTAAACAACCTATGGAAGTTGGCCCAACATGTCACTACTTTATGGGAGGTATTAAAGTAGATGCTGAGACATCTATGACGATAGTAGACGGATTATTTGCTTGTGGTGAGGCCGCTGGTGGAATGCACGGGGCTAATAGGCTTGGTGGAAATTCTTTATCAGACCTTCTTGTCTTCGGAAACTTATCAGGAATGGAAGCAGCAAAATATTCAAAGAAATTAAAATCTATGCCTAAAGCAGATGATGATGATATTAAAAGAATTATTAAAAATGCAACATCTATTTTAAATAGAGAGAGGGGAAATAATCCTTATTTAATACATGAAGATCTTCAAAAAAACATGCAATACAACGTTGGTATTATTAGAACTAAGAAAAACATACAAGATGGAATTAATAAAATTGAAGAAATGAAATTACAATTCCAAGAAGTTAAAGCTCCAGGATCAAGCCAGTTTAATCCAGGATGGCACGAAGCTCTAGCACTTAGAAATTTACTTATTTCTTCAGAATCTGTTGCAAGGTCTGCTCTATTAAGAGAAGAGAGTAGAGGCGCACATACAAGAGAAGATTTTCCTTCTGAGGGAGATGAATGGTTAGAGTATAATATCATCAGTAAAAAAGGGGTTAATGGAGAAATGCAAACAATTAAAGTTAAAAGATCTGAACCGGACAAGGAACTTAAAAGAATTGCAAACTCATCTATAGAAGACCTGGAGAAAGAGGTTAAAATTGATCACAATAAATTATAATCTACAATATGAAGGAAAGAGATTTTAAAATATATAGAGGGGATGATGAAAAGGGAGAGCTAGTTAGTTATAAGTGTAATGTCTCAGAAGGTATGGTAGTTCTTGATGTGATTCATAGAATTCAAGCAGATCAAGCCAATGATCTTGCATGCAGATGGAATTGTAAAGCAGGAAAATGTGGTTCATGCAGTGTTGAAATTAACGGTAAACCAAGACTTGCTTGTATGACAAGAATGAATGAGTTTGATGAAGATAAAACTGTTATAATTACACCTTTGAAATCTTTTCCAGTTATGAGAGATATTGTGACTGATGTATCATGGAATTATAAACAAAATCAAAAAATATTACCTTTCTCTCCTTCTAAAAAAGACAAAGAAAAAGACTTTGTTATGATGCAGAAAGATGTAGAGAGAGTTCAACATTTTAGAAAGTGTATAGAGTGCTATCTATGTCAAAACATGTGCCACGTAATTAGAGATAATGAAGGGAAAGATAAATTTGCTGGTCCAAGATTTATGGTTAGACTTGCCAGTTTAGAAATGCATCCAATGGATAGAGCTGATAGAATTAAAGAAATAAAAGAAGAACATGGATCAGGCATGTGCAACATAACTAGATGTTGCACTGAGGTATGTCCTGAAGAAATTCAGATTACGGATGATGCAATAATTCCACTTAAGGAAAGGGTTGTTGACAGATACTACGATCCTATTATGATACTTTTTAATAAGCTTTTTGGTAAGAAAAAGAAAGAACTTACTGATTAAACTTTATCTTCTCCAAAGATATTGCAAGAATGAACAGCAAATTAATGAAGGCATCTTTTAATAAATAATTCAATTTAAAATAAACTCTTGAATTAAATCCCAGCCTGCTCTAACATCAAGTTCTTCTGGGAAATAACTAACTTTTTCAGGAGATCTTCTTTTAAGGAAACTTCCTGAATCATATTTTTTATTTTGATTTGAATCAAACATAATCCTAATATAATATTTTCCAGCATCTATATGTCGGAATTCTATTGGATTTAAATCCTCAATATATTGTTCATATTTAACTTCTCCAACTCTATTAACTAGCTGAATTATCATAGGAGTAACAGCATTTTTTACTGTTAATCTTAAATTTCCATAATCATCATATGTTTTAGTTTTTAACTTATAAAATAAAGTGTCATTAGCGTTGCCATAATAATCTTCTATGGCTGATGGCAAAAACTCAAAACTATAGGATTGATCTTGATCTTTAGAGATATTAAATTTATAGATGTTATTTGTAGTATCTAGCTCGTATGTGAAAGGAACTTGAATGGAATCTTTATCAAGCACTTGTATTTTTTTAACATCAATTTTATTATAGGGTATATTTGCATGTAATTCTAGATTCTCATCAAATTTTAACACATTACTCTGTAAGGATTTAATTTGCAATGAATCTATTTTATTTTTTCTTAGATTGATTTTAAATGTGTCTATTTTTGTTTTAGTTGAAACTAAAAATTTAATTGAATCTAAGTCTAGTGATGACTTTAACCAATAATATAGCGTATCCGAATCGCGATCTTTTATTATTTTGTTTTGTAATTCTAGATCTATTGGTTCTATCAAATCAATTTTAAATTTTTCTATTTCACCCTCAAAACCAAAAGCAAAGGAATTTTTTGTTTTCTGTTTAGGCTTACTTATTTTAAACGGGAGATCTTCTTTAAATATTTGTATTTCAGCAATGGAGTCTTTTGGAATTTGTATAAAAGTTTTAGCAAACCCAATCTTGTCTGATTTGGTTTGAAATATGTAATCTCTTTCGCTTTCTTCTTCCTTTAAAGCGATTAACAGGTAATTCCCAGTTTTTAAATTTTCTAGTCTAAATGTTGATGTGCTATCAACCACTTTGGTGATGTATTTTGGTTTTTTCATATATACAATGGAATCATTGTAAGATGAATCTATCTCATATAATAATACATTTATTCCTTCCTCAACCTCTCTTTCTAGTGCATCTTTAACATAGCCTTTAATTATTAATGAGTCAATGTAATGTCCAGTTGAGAAAACATATTTAAAGTTTGAAAAGGGATTGCCTTCATTATTGTCTTCAATACTTTCTCCAAAATTAAAACTATAGGTTGTATTGGGATTAAGAGAGTCTAGGCCTCTAATTGCAAGATCTTTACTTGCAGATCCAACAGGTATTATTTCAGGGATAGGATCAATAGGAGGTGAAATAATTAATTCCTTTTGTAAGTTTCTAATTTTTATATATTCATCAAAAAGAATATTTACTTCAGAACTATTAAAATTATTTGTAAAATTTTCAGGCTCAGATTTTATAATTACTGGAGGTATAGTATCATAATCTCCACCTGATGGTCTACCTCTATTTGCACATGAATTTAGCGTTACAAGTACTACAATCCCAATAATATATTTTAACTCTTTCATGGATTCAATACAAATTAACGTATAATTTTAAAAAAAAGCATTCCTTTAGTTAAAAGCGTTTTATATTTTTGTAGCATGAGTTCTATGGATGATAAATTCAAAAAAGTAATTTCCCACGCTAAAGAATACGGTTTTATTTTTCCTAGTAGTGAAATCTACGATGGATTAAGTGCTGTATATGATTATGGACAGAACGGTGTTGAATTAAAAAATAATATCAAAAATTATTGGTGGGCATCTTTAGTTCAAATGAATGATAATATTGTGGGCCTTGATAGTGCAATATTTATGCATCCCCTTACATGGAAAGCTTCTGGACATGTTGATGCATTTAATGATCCATTAATTGATAATAAAGATTCTAAAAAAAGATATAAAGCAGATGTATTAATAGAAGAATACTGTCAGAAGATTGAGTCAAAAATAAACAAGGAAATAGCTAAAGCAAAAAAGAGATTTGGAGATGATTTTGATGAAAATCAATTCATTACTACTAACGATAGAGTTGTTGCATATAAGGAAAAAATAGAATCAATTACTTCCCAAATGAGCAAAGCTCTTGAAGATGATGATTTAAAATCTTTAAAAAAATTAATAGAAGATTTAGAAATTGTTGATCCAATATCTGGATCTAAAAATTGGACTGATATTAAACAATTTAATTTGATGTTTAGCACCAAAATAGGATCAACGAATCAATCAAGTTCTGATCTTTATTTAAGACCTGAAACTGCTCAAGGAATTTTTGTAAATTTTTTAAATGTACAGAAATCAGCTAGAATGAAGATTCCATTTGGAATAGCTCAAATAGGAAAAGTATTTAGAAATGAGATTATTGCAAGACAGTTTGTTTTTAGAATGAGAGAATTTGAACAAATGGAGATGCAATTCTTTGTAAGACCTGGAACACAACAGCAGTGGTATGAAAAATGGAAGAAAAACAGGATGAACTGGCATATATCACTAGGATTGGGTAAAGAGAATTATAGATTTCACGATCATATTAAAGTAGCTCATTATGCTGATGCGGCATGTGACATAGAATATAATTTCCCTTTTGGCTTTAAGGAAATTGAAGGGATTCATTCAAGGACGGACTATGATTTATCTCAACATGAAAAACATTCAGGCAAAAAACTTCAATACTTTGACACGGAACTCAATAAAAGCTATATCCCTTACGTAGTAGAAACATCTATTGGACTTGATAGAATGTTTTTAGCAGTCTTATCAAATTCTCTTGTTGAGGAAGAGTTGGATAATAATTCGTCTAGAACTGTCCTAAAAATTCCATCTATTTTATCTCCATACAAAGTAGCTATATTGCCTTTAGTAAAAAAGGATGGTTTGTCTGAGATTGCGACAGATCTTTATAATAAGTTAAAAATTGAATTTAACATTATTTATGATGAAAAGGATGCTGTTGGCAGAAGATATAGAAGACAGGATGCTATAGGAACTCCTTTATGCATTACAGTTGATCATCAAACTTTGGATGATAATACAATAACTATAAGAAATAGAGATACTATGGAGCAAAAAAGGATTTCTATTGATAGTGTGTCAAAAGAAATAATGAAAGAGGTTAATTTAAAAAATTGGTTAAAGAAGAATTCATAGCAAAAGAATTTTCTATTTTGAATCAAAAATCATAAATTACTGCACTTTTTAAGTATAAAAAATAAATAAACTATTATGAAAGCAAGAATTACAACTTTATTGCTGGCTCTTTTATTATCACTATTTTCCTTTTCACAGGACAATGACAGAATTGGGCCTGTAGAAATAGGAACTTCGCTAGAAATGCGTGAAGTACCCTCACTAGCATCTAGAATGGATGATCTTATCCCTTATGTAGATGAGACAAAGGTAATGCAAGATGGTAAGGCAACACCTTCCGATATTGTTGCAGGCAAAGGAACTACTGGAGAGGACTTGTTAGCAAAGGATCCGGGTGAATTATATCAAAAAATACAAGGGAAAACGCCTAGTATTGTTTTCACTGCAGCATTTACTTCTTCCTCACCTACTGATCCTGCTGGAGCTGTTGGCCCTAATCACTATGTAGCGGTTTTCAATACAGGGTTTAGAGTATTTGATAAAGATGGAAATCCATTAACTGGACAATTAGCTCCAGGGAATGTGTTTGGCGTAGGCAGTTTCTGTTGTGATTTAACAGTTTCATATGATGCAGCCGCAGATAGGTTTGTAATGTCAATACTTGCAAGCGGTTGGAAAGTGGCTGTTTCACAGGGTCCTGATCCTATTAATGATGGATGGTATGTTTATGATTGGGGAACGGGTAGTGACTATCAAAAACTTTCAATTTGGAGTGATGGTTATTATGTGACAGACAATCCCCCTTATTTGCATATCTTAGAGAGGGATGCAATGATTGCTGGAGATCAATCAGCACAATTTGTAGATTTTTCTTTACCAGGTTTACCTGGTACTGGTTTTCGAAGCCCTCAAGCTTTTAATATTACTGATGATAATTTACCTGCTACAGGCTCAGCTCCAATAGTATTTATGGCTGATGACGGATGGGGAGGAGTGTCTTCAGATCATTTAAAGATATGGACAGCAGATGTTGATTGGAATACCCCTTCAAATTCATCTATTTCTGCATCTCCCCAAGAAATATCAACAACACCTTTTATATCTATATTTGATGGCGGATCTTGGGATAATCTACAACAGCCAGGAGGAAGTGCAATCGATGCACTACAGTCTACAATAATGAATCAAGCACAATTTAGAAAATTTTCTAGCCACAATTCTGCTATACTTAATTTTGTTGTTAATATTAGTGGTGATGCTACTAATTTAGCAGGTGTACGCTGGTTTGAATTACGCCAGGATAGTGATGGTCAGCCATGGTCACTTTATCAAGAGGGAACCTATGCTTCTCCTGATGGAAAGCATGCGTGGAATGCGAGTATGGCCATGGACCTACAAGGAAATATTGGTATGGGTTATAGTGGTATGGGCGGAACTAGTGATCAGTTTGTAAGCACATATTATACGGGGAGATATGTTTCAGATGCACTTGGAACTATGAGTATAGCAGAAGAAATAATTCAAGCGGGAACTGGAAATATAGGTGGCATTAGATTTGGAGATTATTCAAAATTAGCAGTAGATCCTTCGAATGATAAGGCCTTTTGGTTTAACAACGAACTAATGGAAGGATCAAGAGCAAATGTTGTTGGGGTTTTTCAAATTGCAGCAAATTTTGCCAACGATGTTGGTGTTGTAAATATAGATTCTCCAACTTCAGGAACATTGACTGCTAGTGAGGATGTTACGGTTACTATTTTTAACTATGGTGAGAATGATGCATCAAATTTTGATGTTACGTATCAAGTTGATGGAGGTTCTACTATAACAGAAACCTATACCGGAACTATTGGATCTGCACTAACAGATCAATATACATTTTCTGCCACCACAGATATGTCTACAGTCGGAAATACATATTCTATTACTGCTAGTACAGCAATGTCAGGAGATGAGGATACTGCAAATGATTCATATACAACAGATGTATCTCACTTAAATGCAAATGATATTGGAGTTTCTGCTATTAGCTCTCCATCGTCAGGAACTAATTTATCTGCTACCGAACAAGTAACGGTAATTATCACAAATTATGGAGGTGCTACTCAAACTAACTTTGATGTTACAATTGATTTAGATGGAACAATTATTACAGAAACAGTTGCAGGACCACTAGAAGGAAATTCTACTATTGAGTATACTTTTATTTATCTTGCTGATCTTTCTGCATTTGGTTCTTATACTATTACTGCATATACTTCATTAGCCTCTGATTATGACAACTCTAATGATTCAATTACTGTTACAGTAAATAATGTTAATTGTAGTCCTGAAGGAGATATGTCTTTTGGAGATGGAATTCATTACTTTGAGCTTGGAGATATCCAGAATGCAACCCAACCAGGAGGTAATGGATATAATGATTTTACAGATATTTCTACTGATTTAGAACAGGGATCAACAAATGTACTAACTCTTGCTACGGGATATGGAAATCAACATTTTAGAGTATGGATTGATTATAATGATAATTTTATATTTGAGACACCTGAAGAAATAGTAGTTGATGATTATGTATTAGGCCCGGGTGGAGGCGCAGGAACATATCAAGGCAATACATCTTTAGCAATTGCTGCGGATGCTCCGCTTGGTGAGCATATCATGAGAGCTAAAACAAACTGGAATGGTGGAGTTCCTGATGATGCTTGTGAGGAAACACTATATGGAGAGACTGAAGATTATACTGTTAATATTGTAACTTCACTAGGAATAGATGATATCAATCAAGATTCTGAATTTTCAGTTGTTAGTTTAGGCAACAATCAGTTTGATGTTAACCTAAATTCTCCATATGTTGGAAAAATTGAATTGACAGTTTATAATGTCCTTGGGCAAAGAATGGTTTTCCATAGATTTGAGAATACAGGTACATTTAATTATGCACTAGATATGTCATATGTAGCCAAAGGAATTTATTTAGTTAAGGTTGGAAACAGCTCCTTTGGAAAAGTACAGAAAATTATAGTTGAATAAATTATAATTTAATTGTAATATTAGATATCCGTCTACTTAATAGTAGGCGGATATTTTTTTAAAAGATAGCTCTTAATTGAATATTGCCGTTATGAATAGAATTGCTATTTTCACTTTTACGTCCAAAATAGGAAAGATTTAAGTCCAAGAATTTGGTTAATTTCTTTTGTGCAGTGAGGGACCAAGTATAATTTGATCCTACTTGCAGCCCCTCCATAAGTATATATCCAATAATCGTATTAGGATTTCCTTTAAACGAATTGTTAAAATAATTAATTTCTGAATTAAAATTTATTTTTTCACCTTTTGAAAGATAAAACGATAGGCCAAGCTTTTGCTGTTTAAGTTCTTCAAAATCTCCTATTGTATTTTCATTTGTAGAATACTGATAATAAAAATTTAATCTATTAGATTCATTAAAAATATATGTTATTTTAGGGTTAATTTTGAATTCATCAAGATTGTAATTTTTACTTTCAAAATTCTCGCTGATACTTACTTTATTTTCAAGAATTGAATTCAGGTCAAACAGCCAATTTGTATGTAGCTTATGGATAAAATTTAATTGGTGTGATTTTAAATTATTTTCAATATATCCGAAGGAAAGTGTATTTTTTGATTTATTAGATGAGTAGCTATAAGTTGTAGAAAAATCTTGTCTTCCTCTATTATAATGTAAACTATTTTTGAAATTTGAAATCAAACCTAATAAACCATTTTTAGGAATAGAAAAGGGATTAAAATTAAAGTTCTCAATACTTTGATTAGTTTTCTTATCAATCATATACTGAGATTGATTTGAAAAATGTGATAATAATCTTTTAAATTTTCTATTTGAATTTTTCCATTTATGAAAATTTATTACTAGAGATTGACTAAACTTATTTTGATAGGTCTTTAAATATATTTGATTTGGGAGAAATACTCTTATGTATAACCCTTCATCTTGAAATTGTGCTAATTCAAACTCTTCCAGTTCTTGTATGTTATTACCATTAATATCAATCCATTTATAATTTCCCATCCCTGGTTCAACTTCGACATATGTATATTCTTGTTGAGGTAAATTTCCTGAGTTTGTTTCATAGAGTAAATTAGATTGTACTATTTGATCAAATAATTTTTGATTATAAATTAATCTTGAATTAAGGAATTTTTCAATATTATCATTACTAGTCCAAGTCATTTCTCGATAGTTTAAAAATATACTAAGGTTGCTCTTGGCATCCTTTAAGACTTGTGACTTTAAATAATATATGTTGGAGGAATTAACTTTTCCTAATGAGCTGCTATTAACTAAACTATCGTTAATTCTTTTCTTGTATCCTATTTCAATAAATCTATCAGAAAGTGACCCAATACCTGTAGCAATTTCATATAATTTATGGCCATGATTTGAATTATCGAGGGAGTTGTCTAGCAAATTTGTTTTTAAATTTTTTTCAGCATCTACATTGATTTTACTCCATCCATTTTTATAATTTATTTTTAGCTTATTATATGTTCTAAAGAATTCAGATGTATAGATTGAGGATTCAGAATTTAAAAAACTAGAATTGGAGGTATAGTCAATATTTTTAATTTTTAAATTAAGATTCAGTAACTGTCTAACTCCATTATATTCCTTTTCAAATTTTAGATTTTCATAATTGTAATTTATTTCTCCAATTTTTTTATTAATTAGATTTATGCCTCCCTGAATCAATAGTTGATTTTTTACTTGGTTAATGTAGGAATAGCTTGTTAAGGAATCTAAATTCCAATCTCTGTTAAATTCAGAGTTGTATATCATTTCTATTGATTGGAAGTCTTTATCAATATAATCTAAATTGGCTTTAGCATATATTTCCCATAATTTATTTTTTATGAGTTGATTTGATGTTGAGATTTTAGTTGCTATTCCATCATTATTATTGTCATCATTACTAGAGAATAGGTTCTTATCATTTTTACTTGAGGCAATTTCAAATTTGATATTAGTTTTTTCATTTGGAGTGTAATCTCCATTAATTATGGCTATTTGTAATTTTTCCGGAGCTACAAGCTTTATTACTGGATTATAATCTCCTTGTTTTATTCCATTTATTGGTGCTATATATTCATATATGTTATCAATTGCATTATTTGTTAGTAGCACATAATCGCCTAAACTGCTGCCGACATTTGTGAATCTGACAGAATACAATTCTTCATTAGGATCGTTTGAATAGACATAAACTTCTTGACTATTAATAATTTCTTTTTTATATAAAATCCTATTTTCACTATATGTTTCCTGGTATGCAGATGGAGCATTCATTAAGGAGCTGTCATCTCCTGCTTGGCTTAAAATAGAAATTTGTTCATCAGATAAATTCTGTTGTATAGATTGGTTCTTTAGATCATTCTCATTATAAAAAGATATATTTAAATTGATTTTATCTCTGTTTAATTCTACTCCTGAAAATGCTATAAATCTTGAATAATTCCTTTCACTTACTTGATAGTTTACATTAATTCTCGTATCACCAGTAATTGGCATAGTAGTATTGAATGTTATCTCTCCAGCATTATAATTAATCGTATAATCTTTATCAATTCCTCTTTCTAATTTACTTCCATTAATATATACTGTTTCACTTCCTGAAACAACTAAGACATAAAGCTCACCTCTTGATCCGACTAATTTGTATGGTCCTTGATTTCCATTTTGACCTTGGAAACTACTTGTCTTAAATTGACCTTTTACTATAGCTCCAGATCCATATATATTAACTTGATTATTAGGGTTTACACTGAAATTTAGTCCTTGTATTCTTTTTTCAAATTTTCCAAAATATGAATTGCTGTTTTTTAAATCAATATCACCAGCTCTTATTCGCCAATCATCACTTATTAACTCTATAAATATTTGATCAAATTCATCTAATCTTTGAGAATAGCCATTATCCTGAAGCGGTATATTAGCATCTTGAATAGATGCTTTTAGGTATATTTTTTCACTTAATTTTCCAGATATCTGTAAGTCTAATTCACTATTTAAAACAGAGTTTTGATTATTCCCTATATTAAATCCTCTAGAAATACTACCTGAACTTTCTAGCCCATCAAACAACAGCTGTTTTTCTTGAATATTAGAGCTAGAAATCTTATATAGTTTATTAATATTATCATTATTTGATACAATATTTTTTTTATCTAAATAAAAGTATTCCTTAGTTAAAAATTTTGGATACTGGTTTTTTTCAAGCTCTAATTCTAATGAATCATTGCTGATGTTATTATAGTGGGAATATCTAAAATATAATTCATCACTATACAGATTAGTGATAGTAAAGAATAAAATAATGAGGCTTAGACGTTTCATATATTAGATTAAACTAAAAATAACCTAAAATATTTTATAAAAAATAATTTCTATGATTATGGAAATTTATTACTTCATTACATATTTTAGTAAAATGAAAATAATATCATACAATGTAAATGGGATTAGAGCAGCAATTAATAAGGGTTTTATTGATTGGCTTGTTAGAGAGAATCCTGATATTATATGTCTACAGGAGATTAAGGCTCTTAAAAATCAATTGGATTTAGATTTATTTAATAAAGCAGGGTATATATATAACTATTGGTTTAGTGCTCAAAAGAAGGGATATAGTGGAGTTGCTATCTTATCTAGAATTAAACCTATTCATGTTGAATACGGTACTGGAATTGAATCAATGGACTATGAAGGAAGAAATTTAAGATTAGATTTTAATAATTTTTCTGTTATGAGTTTGTATTTACCATCGGGGACTAATATTGAAAGATTACAACATAAACTTGAATATATGGATATGTTTCATGAATACATTAATAGACTAAAATCAAAAACTAGTAATTTAATTATTGCAGGCGACTATAATATATGTCATAAAGCAATCGATATTCATGACCCGATTAGAAATAAGAATGTATCAGGATTTTTACCTGTCGAAAGAAAGTGGTTACAGGGCTTTATGGATTCAGGATTTATTGACTCATTTAGATTTTTCTCTGATTCTCCAAATAGATATAGTTGGTGGAGTTATAGAGCAAATTCAAGAGCCAATAACAAGGGCTGGAGAATAGATTATATTATGGTATCTAATGTTTTGAAAGAAAATCTAGTAGATGCTAAAATTTTAGAGGATATCTATCATAGTGATCATTGTCCAATTTTAGTAAGATTAAAATTTTAAGTTACTATTATATCTCTATACCTATATGTTAATAATTAATTATTAGTATAGAGTTATTACAAAAAAAAAGTCCTGTTATTAACAGGACTTTTTTTGTTTATAATTTAATTATTTTACCATCTTCTTGAGTAAAGTGATATTCTAGATATTTGTATGCATCTCTTGGAATTATTTTTACCCATTTTTGGTATTTAAAGTACCACTTTAATCTAATTGAAGGATATCCTCTTTCAAGATATGCAGCAATAAAGGGATGCGTATTTAAATTAAATTTCTTATACCCTTTTTTGTATATATCCTCTAGTTCTTCAGATATTCTCCTTACTAAAATAATTGGTGCTTCTACTTCATTTTTATTGTTGCTAGGATTTTCTTCCCTAGTTTTAATTTTCATTTCTGGTCTGACTCTTTGCCTTGTAATTTGTATTAATCCAAATTTACTCGGTGGAAGTATTTTATGTTTAGCCCTATCTTCTGCCATCTCTGTTTTTAGATGACTAAATAGTTTTTTTCTATTTCCGGCTGTATTTTGATCTATAAAATCAACAACGATAATTCCTCCCATATCACGGAGTCTTAATTGTCTAGCTATCTCTGTAGCTGCTATTAAATTAACCTCTAATGCTGATTCTTCTTGATTTTTTGCTGTTGATTTTCTATTACCACTATTAACATCAATCACATGAAGCGCTTCAGTGTGTTCAATAACTAGGTATGATCCTTTAGTCATTGATACAGTTTTTCCAAATGAAGTTTTTATTTGTCTTTCTATTCCAAATTTTTCAAAAATTGGAAGATCTGATTTATAAAATTTAACAATAGATTCTTTTTGTGGAGCAATTTTTTGCACATAATCTTTTATTTGTATGTGAAGTGCTTCATCATCTATGGTAATTGAGGAGAATGTCTCATCAAAAACATCCCTTAGGATTTTTGATGCTTTATTCATCTCACTCATTACTTTACTTGGTTGATTTGCTCCTTCGAACTTTCTGCACATTGCTACCCATCTACTAAATAAGTTTCGTAAATCTTTGTCTAGTTCAGCAACTTTTTTGCCTTTTGCAACTGTACGGATTATTACCCCAAATCCTTTTGGAGCAATACTCTTTACAAGCCTTTTTAGCCGATCCTTTTCTTTATCATCTTCAATTTTTTGCGAAATTGATATTCGATTTGAAAATGGAACCAATACTAGGTATCTTCCAGCTATTGATAATTCTGAGGTTATCCTAGGCCCTTTAGTTGAGATAGGTTCTTTTACTATTTGAACAAGTATGCTTTGATTTGGTTTTAGTACATCTGACATCAAACCATTTTTTTCAATATCCTTTTCGAATGAAAATTTTTTCAGTGAAAAGTCCTTTAATTTTCCAGTGCATATACTTTTAATAAATTTTTGTAATGTTGGAAGTTTTGGACCTAAATCATGATAATGTAGAAATCCATCTTTCTTGTAGCCAACATTAACAAATGCAGCGTTTAGCGCGGGCATTGCTTTTCTTACTTTAGCTAAAAAAATATCTCCTACAGAAAAATTAAAATTTTCATCATCTTTTTGGAATTCAACTAGTTTCCCATCTTTTAATAAGGCAAAATCAATATTATTTGAACCAGAACGAATTATTAATTCTTTATTCATTTTTTCAATATTTATACAGTTATAATTAACTGATTATTAATAATTATTCAATTCAAAAAATTCATTAATTGCAAACGCTATTATTGCAACTATTAAATGAATTTAATTTCAAAGAACTTGGTTGAATGTAATTAGTTTGACTAATATAAAATATATTAATCTTTTTTCTTGTGACGATTAGCTCTACGTCTTTTTTTTCGTTTATGTGTAGCTACTTTATGTCTTTTACGTTTTTTACCACTAGGCATATGTCAATACTTTTAATCAATCTTAACTTTATCTTTAACTCCTTTTACAAAAAATTTAGAGGGTTTAAATGCTGGAATATTGTGAGCAGGAATTTTTATGGTAGTATTATTCTTTATATTTCTACCCGTTTTTTCTGCTCTTTTTTTTACAATGAAACTTCCAAAGCCTCTTAAATAAACATTTTCACCATTTTCAAGTGAACTTATTATTTCTTTCATTACTGATTCAACTGTAAGTTGAACATCTATTTTTTCAATTCCTAAATTTTTAGAAATATTAGATACAATGTCAGCCTTAGTCATAGATTAAATTTTTATTAATTACTAATATATTTCAACAATGGCGCAAATATATGTATTTTAATTTCAATATTTAAAACATGAATAGTTTAATTTTTTCCCTAACCATCTATTTTAGATATAATATTTGTTAGATATGAATTTTGCTCGGGCTATTTTAAATTGGTATATGGTCAATAAGAGAGATCTTCCCTGGAGAAACAGCAATGACCCTTATTCAGTCTGGCTTTCTGAAATAATCCTTCAACAAACTAGAATTACTCAGGGCCTACCTTATTATTTAAAATTTATTAATAAATATCCTACAATTAATTCTTTAGCAAAAGCTAATGAAAATGATATTCTAATATTATGGCAGGGATTAGGGTATTATTCTAGAGCTAGGAATTTATTAAAGACTGCTAAATTTATAGTTGATGAACGCAATGGCAAATTTCCAACTACATATATAGAATTGATAAAACTAAAAGGCATTGGAGAATATACTGCAGGTGCTATTTCATCAATATGTTTCAATGAGAGAAGAGCTGTCCTTGATGGTAATGTATATAGAGTAATTGCTAGATTTTATGGTATAGATGTGCCAGTTAATAATCATTTAGGTAAAAAGTTTTATATGGATTATGCTCAAAAGTTAGCTCCTAAAAAATCTTGCGGTGATTATAATCAAGGAATAATGGATTTTGGGTCTCTTATATGTAAACCAAAGGTGCCTTTATGTGATAAGTGTATGCTAGCAAAGGACTGTATTGCAAGTAAAATGAAAAATGTAAATTACTTCCCAGTTAGATTAAAAAATAATGCCCCTAAAATTACACATTTTAATTATCTAGTATTACTAGATTCTGATCATATGATTTGTATGGATAAAATTAAGAATGGAATTTGGAAAAATTTGTTTCAGTTTCCAATGATTGAATCAAAAAAAGAATTAAATAAGACACAAGTATTATCCAATGAGATATTCAAAAGCATAGCCCCAATTTCTAATTCAGATATTAGATTATTTAATTCTAGACCAATAATACATAAATTATCACATAAAACTATATATGCAAAATTTTGGATTTTTCCTGTTGATGGCTCTAATAGTAATTCAATTAAATTTTCAGATGTGAATAAATATCCAGTACCTAGACTTATAGAAAAATTCTTAGACAAATTTAATTACAAACATTTTTAAAAACATTTAGCTATAAATAATATATTTATTTAAATTAGACAAAAAAAACATGTCAGGAACATTAAATAAAGTTATGCTTATTGGTCACCTTGGAGATGATGTTAAAATTCATCGATTTGAGGATGGTGGCTGTGTAGGCAGATTTCCACTTGCTACAAATGAAACGTATTTAAATAGGCAAACTAATGAGAGGGTCTCAAATACTGAATGGCATAATATTGTTTTAAGGAATAAAGCTGCTGAAATATGTGAAAAATACTTGTCAAAAGGAGACAAGGTATACATTGAAGGCCGAATAAAAACAAGAAAATGGCAGGATGATAAGGGCTTGGATAGATACTCAACTGAGATTAATTGCACTGAATTTACTTTCTTATCTAATAAACAAGATTCTCAAGGGGAAATGAATTCAAATACTCCAAGTAATAACCAGGAAGCAGATGCTTCAAGTTCAGAAGATACTAGTTCAAGTGATGATTTACCTTTCTAGTTTGTATATAACTTTTAATTAGTTGAATATATTATTTACAGAAACACTTTATTATTTAGGTATAAATTACCAATTTAACTTTGATATTTTTTTATTGGTTATTTTATTAATATTTTCTGGATTCATTTCTGGATCAGAAGTAGCATTATTCTCATTATCTAAAAGTGAAATTGAATCAAAATCTGATCTTAAATCTTTTAAGATAATAATAAATTTATTAGAAAAACCAAATAAGCTTTTAGCGACAATTTTAGTAGCAAATAATTTAATAAATATTGGTATAGTTATTCTGTTTACTAAAATAGGAGAAGTATTATTTAGTGCAATTGGCTCTCCTTTGATAAAATTCTTTCTAGAAATTGTTGTCGCTACTTTTTTAATATTACTTTTTGGCGAGATTCTGCCCAAAATTTATGCATCACGTAATAATATTAGTTTTTCAAGGATAATTGCATACCCATTAAGAATTTTAGATATAATCTTTTCTCCTATTAGTTTACCAATGCAAAAATTTTCAAATTATATTAAGAATAAGTTAGCTATACAAAATTCAAATATTAGCATTGATCAGATATCCCATGCTCTAGATTTGACAAGACCTGAGGATACCACTAAACAAGAGCAAAAAATATTGAAGGGAATAGTGAATTTTGGCAACATTGATACTAAGGAAATAATGCGCCCTAGAATTGATATTTTCGCACTAGACAGTAAACTTAAATCAGAAGAAGTTCTCAAATCAATCACAGCGACTAATTATTCAAGAATTCCAGTTTTTGATGAAAATTTAGATAAGATTATCGGAGTTTTGCATATCAAGGATTTATTACCATTTTTAGATAAAAAGGAGTTTCAATGGAAGAAATTACTAAGGAAGCCCTTATTCATACCAGAAAATAAAAAATTAGATGACCTAATGTTAGAATTTCAAGAGAAAAAAGTTCATTTAGCTATTGTTGTAGATGAATATGGAGGAACTTCTGGTTTAGTTTCCTTAGAAGATGTTATTGAAGAGATTGTTGGAGATATATCTGATGAGTTTGATGATGATAATTTATTGTATTCAAAGATTGACGATCAAAATTTTATTTTTGATGGAAAAACTAGCTTGCATGATTTGTGTCGAATTATTAAAGAAGACAAAAATATTTTTGATCAATATAAGGGAGATGCTGAAACAATTGCAGGTTTTATATTGGAAATATCAAAGAGTTTTCCCAAAAAAAACAGCAAAATAAATTTTATGAAATTTATTTTTACAATTGAATCAATTGATAAAAAAAGAATTAAACAAATAAAACTGACAATCTTAAATAAATGAGAAATTATATATGCGTAATTTTTATAGTTTTGTTTGGTTGTGAGAATTATTTCCTGCCAAAACAATCAGCTTATTTAAGACTAGACTATCCTAAGCCTGAATATAAATTGATAGACGATAAAGATTTTCCATTTTTTTTTGAGGCAAATACTAGATTATCAGAAATTTCAGATATTGACATTAACTTAAGATCTATTGATTTTATTATAAACTATAATCAGCTTAATGCACAAATAAATTTTCAATACAAAAATGTTAATTCCAGTGAAAAATTAAAGGCTTATATATTGGATTTAAAAAGTACAATTGAAACACATTCAATGATGGCAAATAGTGTAAAGATTAAGGATTATAGTTTAAAAGAAAAAAATATTTTTGGGAGAATATTTGATTTATCTGGGAATGTAGCATCGCCTTATCAGTTTTATTTAACAGATAGTATTAATAACATCATTTCCGGGTTGGTTTATTTTAATATTAAGCCTAATTATGATTCTATCTTACCCGCTATTAATTATATTGAAAATGATATTATTCATTTGATTGAGTCTTTTAATTGGAAAAATTATAATAAATAATTGCACATGAAGAAGTGGATATATCTTATTAGCTTATCACTAATATGGGGAACTTCATTTATTCTTATAAAAAAGGCTCTAATAGGGTTAACCCCTACTCAGCTAGGGTCGTTAAGAATAATATTTTCATCTATTATTATTTTTATTTTTGCTTGGAATACCTTAAAATTAATAAGTAAAAAGGAATGGAAATGGATAATTATTTCAGCATTTCTCGGAAGTTTTTTCCCAGCTTTTCTTTTTGCATTTGCTGAGACTGAAATAGATAGTTCAGTAGCATCTATATTAAATTCTTTGGTGCCGCTTAATACTGTTATTATTGGTGCAATTGTATTTAAGATAGCCTCTTCAAAAAAACAAATTATTGGTGTTGTTGTAGGACTTATTGGGACTTACTTATTGATTGATGGAGGAATACAGCTGAACCCTGATCAAAATTATTTATATGCCGGATTAGTTATCCTTTGTTCATTTCTATATGGGTTTAATGTAAACATTATAAAAAAGTATTTAAATGATATACCTGCAGTTACTATTGCTGCAGGACACTTTTCTGTAATTTTCATTCCGGCAATTATTATTTTTTATTTTTCAGGATTTAATACTGACCAGATGTATGATCCAATTACCTTGAAGTCTATAGGTTATGTGCTAATATTATCTGCTTTTGGGACAGCACTTGCAAAAGTATTGTTTAATAAATTGGTGCAAATATCTACTGCAGTTTTTGCGTCTTCTGTAACGTATTCTCTACTAATAGTTTCCTTATTTTGGGGTATATTAGATGGAGAACTCTTTAGTTTTAACCAGCTAATGGCTACAGCACTAATCGTACTGGGGGTCTTACTATCTAGCAGAAAACCTAGGCAATCTTTAGATTAAAAATCTGAATCTTTTAATTCTTCATTAATTAGAATTTCAGTAATATTTAATTCAAGTTTTTGTGAAGGGATATCTATATAAAAAGGAAATTTAATTCCATTAACATCTCTATAATCACCATAATTTGTAGAAGTTATATTGTTGTTATCATCTTCTTTATCTTCACTCAACAACAAGGCAGAATCTACACTATAATATTTGTATGAAACTTTTTCACCTTCAGTAATTTTTACTTTATAAACATCTTGAAATTCTATTGAATTAATACTCATTAATTCTATCTCATCTTCTGAATAATACAATTCTGGAAATATACCTTTAACGGCTTTTAAATCATTAATTACTTTTTCATCTAATGTGTTTCTTCCTTGAGGACCTTCATTATATCCTGTTTCACCATCAAATGACATTCCCCCAAGTTTCATTGTCTGACCATTCATACTTGCCTCCATTTTCATTGAGTACTTGTTTGGAACCATTTGTTTTATAGTTGCTTGAGGTTTAAAAGGAGCTGGAATTGTAACATCAGCTTTTTGAACTAAAGAACTAACAGATTCAAGCAAATCCCTACCACCAATTGCATTAATGTAACTATTCATTACCTCAGATGCAGTTAATCCTTCAGGGATAGCTTTGTTGAATACAGGCTTTGCTACAGGATTTGCATAGTGATCAAAATAATTAATCGGGAAACCAACTTCTTCAAGATTAGCAACTACATCACTTCCCTTACCTACGACAATAATTCTTGTATTGGCTAGCTGAAAGTACTTATTTGCTACTCTTTTAACATCAGCAGCACTAACCGCATTTATTTTTTCTAAATATGTTTCATAAAAATCCTTAGGGAGCTCATTAAGCTTAATATTTAAAGCATAGTTAGCAACTGTCTGAGGACTTTCTATTCTTCTTATAAAATTTCCAACATATTTTGCTTTTGCATTTTTTAGTAATTCAGCATCTACAGCCTCAGTTCTAATTCTAACAATTTCCTTTACTATTTCAGTTACTGCACTATCGGTAACCATATTTCTTACTTTGGCTCCTGCTGTAAATCTAGCCACTCCATATCTGTCTGATCCAAGTCTAGAGTATGCCCCATAAGTATAACCATGCTCTTCTCTTAAATTCTTAAAAAGATAGCCTTCGCCACCGCCACCTAGGATATTGTTAGTTATTAAGGCTATATGATAATCTTCATCACTCATTTTTAAATCTACATTGTTAGTTACAGATATAGAAGATTGAGTAGCCGTTGGTAAGTCAATAAAATCAATCTCTGTCAAACTAACATTTGGTGTAAGCATTGGAATAGGATCAGTGTGTGATTTCTCCTTTTTCCAAGCACCAAATTTTTCAGAAATCAACGATTTAATTTCTTTATAATTTACATCTCCAATTACCACCAAATATGAATTATTTGGTTTGAAATATTTTTTATGATATTCTAAGACATCTTCAAAAGTTGTATTATTTAGCGTCTCTTCAGTTATAAATTCACCATAAGCATGTCCTTTGCCATAAGACAAGGCTCCTCCAACTCTACCAGCAATAGCATCTAAACTTTTTTTATCAGCTTTTAGTCCTTCAATTAGTTTATCCTTTTCTTTATTAAATTCTTCTTCTGAAAGTAATGGATTAATAACTGCATCTGCCATTAATTCAACAACACGTTCATTATTCCTAGTTAATGTACTAGCAAAACCTCCGCTAAATCCAATATTTAAACTGGCACCTAAAAAATCAATTTCTTCATTAAATTCATCTTTTGGTATTGTTGAAGTACCATTTCCTAGAATAGATCCAAGTAGACTTGTTACTCCTGCTTTTTCACCTTCAATAATAGGACGGTTATCTATTCTTAAACTATAAGCTACTCTTGGTAATTTATGGTTTTCAACAACTAATACTTTTATACCATTTTTTAATTTAAATTCTTGTGGTTTTTCTAATTTAATTTTAGGCGTTGGTCCACCTTTAGGTTGTATAGATCGGTCAAGCTGTGCACTAACGCTTATTGATATTATTAATGCCGTTATTAATAGAATTATTCTTCTTTTCATTTTTTAATATTTTATAAAATTATTCTCCAGTTTCAGGTAAATATTCAATATCTACTCTTTGATTAGAGCTTAAATACTTTTGAGCTACACTTCTAATTTCTTCTCTAGTTATAGATCTGTAAATATCAATTTCTTTATTAATTAAATTAACATCTCCATATAGAAGATAATATCTAGCAAGGGAATTTGCTATTCCTGCAATACTAGAATTTGAGTTTACAAATTGAGACTCAAATTTGTTAAGTAGTTTTTGGTAAGATCTTTCTGAAATTAATTCATTTTGAACTTTTTCAATTTCTTCTACTATTTCTGTCAATAAAGTATCAAGAGGAACTTCTCCAAGTGGCAATGCTAGAATAGCAAATATATTATAATCTACTTGTCCTAAATTAATTACTTGAGTTTGTAGCGCTTGTTTCTGATTATCTACAAGTTTCTTATATAAAACAGAGCTTTTTCCACTACTTAAGTATGTTGATATCATGTCTAATACATAAGAATCTCTACTTGCAAATCCAGGTGTTCTAAAAGTAGACAAGAGCATGGGAATTTGTATATTTCTATCATATGCTTTAGCTCTTATATTTTCAGTTATTGGCTCTTCTTTTGGAAAATTTCTCACTACTTCATTACCTCTAGGAACTTCATCAAAATATTTTTTTACAAGTTCTATTGTTTCCTCAGTCTCTATATCACCTGCTACAATTAGAACAGCATTGTTTGGTCCGTAATAAGTTTTATGGTACGCCATAAATTCTTCTAGTGTAGCAGCATCCAGATGTTCCATTTTCCCAATATTTTCATCTTTATAAGGATGAACTTTGAATAAATTTTCATTTAAGACTTTTAGCAATTTTCCATATGGGGCATCATATCTTTGTCTCTTTTCTTCTTTAACTACTTCATTCTGCGTATCAACACCTACTTGATCAATTACTGGATGTAGCATTCTTTCAGATTCTAGCCATAATCCTAATTCAAGCTTATTAGAGGGAAAGCTTTCATAATAATATGTTCTGTCTTGAGATGTATTTGCATTAAAACTACCTCCATTGGCAGGGATAATCTTCATGAATTCCCCTCTTCCAATATTTTCTGATCCTTCAAATAATAAATGTTCGAAGAAGTGAGCAAAACCTGTTCTTTCTCTGTCACCATCTTTCCCACCTACATCATACATTATAGAGGTTGTTACAACAGGGGCTGAGTTATCTTGATGTAAGATAACATGCAGTCCATTTTCAAGATCAAATTCAGTGAAATCTACTTGTTGAGCCAATAAATGACCACTCATAAGCAGAAAAATAGAAAATAGTAATAGAATTTTTTTCATTTTTTTCATTTTTAGATTGATAAATACATTATCAATGTATAAGCATTAATTTTGGACAGCAAATGTACAAAAATTATCATTTATTAGATTTTACATGAATTTTGATGATTTTTATAATATAAAAAACATTTGTAGGTTAATATATAAACTTTATATTTGCAGACGTTTTCGAGAGATATAATCATAATAAAATGTATGCAATTGTTGAAATAGCAGGGAAACAATTTAAGGTTGAAAAAGATCAAAAGTTATACGTTCATCGTTTAAAAGAAGATGAGGGTAAAAAAGTGACTTTTGACAAGGTCCTTATGATTGACAATAAGGATAAGGTTTCATTTGGATCACCCATGATTAATGGTGCTCAGGTTGGTGCAAAGATTTTAAAGCATTTAAAATCTGATAAAATAATTGTTTTTAAGAAGAAAAGAAGGAAAGGTTACAGAGTAAAAAATGGACATCGTCAACTATTGACTCAGATTCAAATAAATGATATATCATTATCGGCAGCAAAAAAACAAAAGAAATCTGTTAAAGCAGTTGAAAAAGCAAAAGATAAAAAGTCAGACAAGAAGGAAGATATGACTAAGTTATCTGTTGCTGCTTTAAAAGATTTAGCTAAATCAAAAGGTATTTCAGGTATTTCTAAAATGAAGAAAGCGGATTTGATTAAGGCGCTGAGTTAAAAAGTATAAAAAATGGCACATAAAAAAGGAGTAGGTAGTTCTAAAAACGGTAGAGAATCAGAATCGAAACGATTAGGTGTTAAGATTTTTGGTGGTCAAGCAGCAAGGGCTGGCAATATAATTGTCAGACAAAGAGGGACTGTACATAATCCTGGTGAAAATGTCTACTTAGGCAAAGACCATACTCTTCACGCAAGAGTGGATGGTGTTGTTAAGTTTACAAAAAAGAAGGATAACAAGTCTTTTGTTTCTATTGTCGCTTCTAAAGCATAATTTTTAATTTTCAGAGTTGTACTTTTATAGTGCAGAATTTATTACAATGCCAATTATTCGAATAATAAAACCGAATGATAATACCATAGTTGGTATTTGGAAGATTACAGAAACTCTCGATAATTTATCTAAATCGGTTAGCCTTTCTTCTACATCTAAAGAATTATTGAAAAACAGAAAGAGCAGAGTTCATAAATTACAATTTCTAAGTGTTAGAGCTATTTTACTTGAACTCGGGTATTCTGTAGATAGTTTATCTTATCAAGACAATAGGCCGATATTAAATGACAACAAAAAAATATCTATAAGTCATTCAAATTTATTCTCTTGTGTAATAATTAGTGATTTAAAAGTGGGAATTGATGTTCAGAAGACTGATCATAAAATTAACACAATTGCCAAAAAATTTATTGGATATGAAACTTTATATTTAGATGTTGATGATTTTAAAAGGATGACAATCATTTGGAATATTAAAGAATCAATTTATAAGATTGCCAATATTAATAGGCTAGATTATAAAACCCATTTATTAGTAGTCCCATTTAATTTATGCGATAATTTTACATACGCATGGCTTATATATAAAAACTTAAAGGAACGCTATGCATCTTATTTTTTTACAATAGAAAATTATAGTTTTGCATATTTAATACGTACGGATGATGAATGAAATTTATGATTTTTTTTTAGAGGCATATTCAAATTCTCCTACTTACATAATTGTACTTGAATTTCTTGCATTTATTTTTGGGATAATAAGCGTAGTTTATGCAAAAAAAGAAAACATATTAGTATATCCAACAGGAATTATTTGTACTGTTATTACAATATATCTTCTATATAGGGCTCAATATTTTGGAGATATGATGATGAATGTATACTATTCTGCAATGAGCATATATGGATGGTGGAATTGGTCTAGAGTTAAGGATAGTTACTATATAGTTTTAATTTCTAAAACAAATAAAAAGGAATATTTGATAGCATCTTTTTTCTTTTTACTAACAATTGTAATTACATTTTCTGTTTATAAAATGAACTTAGATTCTCTTGAAATACCAAATTATATTGACATTTTTACTTCTGGTATTTTCTTTACAGCTATGTGGTTAATGGCAAACAAGAAAATTGAAAGTTGGATATTTTGGATTATTGGCGATATAATAACAATACCTTTATATGGCTATAGAGGTTTAGGTATACTATCTTTACAATATTTAATTTTTCTGATATTAGCAATACAAGGATATTACGAATGGAAAAAAACCTTAAACAAACAAAATCAAACTGCATAAAGGTTGTTTTATTTGGTCCAGAGTCTACTGGAAAGACAACTTTGGCTCAAAAATTAGCCAGACATTACAATTCAGTCTGGGTTAGAGAGTATGCAAGAGAATATCTGCAGAACAAATGGAATAATCAAAGAAAAACTTGTGAACCAAATGATCTAATTGAAATTGCTAAAGGTCAAATTAGCTCAGAAAATGAACTATCTCAAAAAACTAATACAGTTTTAATCTGTGATACAGATTTATTGGAAACTAAGGTATATTCAGAATCATATTATTCTGGCACATGTGATCCAATTATAGAAAAATATGCTATAGAAAACACCTATGATTTATATTTTCTAACATACATTGATGTGCCATGGGTTAAGGACGATCTTAGGGATAAACCAAATGAGAGACTAGAATCTTTCAATACTTTTGAAAGAGCATTAATTAAATATAACCGGCCATATGTTATTTTAAGAGGGAGCAAACAAGAAAAATTAGATTTAGCCATTAATCATATTGATAATCTTATAAAAAATAAATAAATTTGATATAAAATCTGGGGTGCTTAAGGCTGAGATTATACTCATTGAACGTGACTAAGTAATTTTAGAAACGGAAAACCAAAGCATTCAAAAATTTATTCTAATGAAAAAAATTATAGGCTGCTTTTTTTTATCAATATTCTGTTCTTATTCTCAAATTACAGAAAAGGATTCTTTAACAATTGTAGATGTTCATTTAGAAGAGGTTGTAGTTGCAGCCTTTAGAGCATCAGATGATACACCTGTTACCTATTCAGAAATAACTAGAGAAGAATTACGACCATTCAATATTGGGCAGGATATCCCTACATTGCTAAAATACACACCGGGGGTTATTACTCATAGTGATTCTGGAAATGGCATTGGATATTCAGCTATGCATATTAGGGGCTCTGATGAAACTAGGATAAATGTCACAATTAATGGAATTCCATTAAATGATGCAGAATCTCTAAATTCTTATTGGGTTGATCTTCCAGATTTGTCTTCTTCAGTTAACAACATTCAGATTCAAAGAGGTGTTGGAACTTCAACGAATGGAGCTGGTGCTTTTGGAGGAAGTATAAATATTCTAACAGATGTTCATTCCAATGAACCTATAGGTGAATATTCAACTTCATTTGGGAGCTATGGAACTCTAAAAAATACATTTAATTTTTCAACAGGGCTTTTAAATGATAAAATAGAGTTTAGCGGTAGGCTATCAAAAATTGAATCAGATGGATATATCGATAGAGCTAGCTCTAATTTAAGATCTTATTTTCTTCAAGCTATATATGAGACTGATGAAACTGTATTAAAGTTTTTAAATATGGCTGGACATGAAATTACCTATCAATCTTGGTATGGTATTGACGGAGCTACTTTAGAAAATGACAGAACATATAACCCTGCTGGCTTATATACTGATGATGAAGGTAATATACACTTTTATGATAATCAGGAGGATAATTATAAGCAAGATCACTATCAATTTCATTGGAATCAAAGACTAAATAATAATTGGGTCTCTAATTTTAGTTTACACTATACTTATGGAAGAGGGTATTATGAAGAATATATTGAAGATCAACACATGGAAGATTATGGTTTAGATCATAACGATGAAGAGGAAGAAGAGGAAGAATTAACCGATCTTATTAGAAGAAAATGGTTGGATAATGATTTTTATGGTACAGTTTTCAATTTTATTAATACTACCAACAAGTACGGATTAGTATTGGGAGGATCCTGGAATAATTATTATGGAAAACACTTTGGTGAAGTAATATGGGCTAGACATGCTGGTGAATCTGAGATCAGACATAAGTATTATGACCTTTATGGAGATAAAACAGAACTAAATCTATATTCAAAATTAGATTACCATTTAAACGAAAAAATTTCATTATTTGCGGATCTTCAATTAAGAAGTATTAATTATGATGCTAGTCTTCCAGGTGAATTTGCGACTCATGATGGACATGTGCATGGGAACCCAGGAGATATTCCATTAGAAGCAATAGATAAAAAATATAAATTTTTTAATCCTAAACTTGGTATTTATTACAAAATGAATAGCAGAAATGAGTTTTATTTTTCTTATGCCAGAGCTAATCGTGAGCCTTCTAGAACTGATTTTTCAAATGGCAACCCCAATCATGAGGAATTAGATGATTTTGAATTGGGCTATAAAAGCAAAACCAATAATTCTCAGTCTAAGGCTAATTTATATTTCATGAATTACACTAATCAATTAGTTTTAACTGGACAGATTGATGATGTAGGTAATAGAATTAAAACTAACAGTGGTAAAAGCTACAGATTAGGTGTAGAAATTGAAGACACTAGAAGTTTAGGCAATAAACTTTCATTATATACTAATATTACGGGAAGCATAAATAAAAACAAGGATTTTTATTATGTATATGATGGAGAATTACAAAATTTTGGAGATACTGATCTTTCATTTTCTCCAAATTTAATTGGTGTAATTTCTTTTAATTATGAACTTATAGAGAATCTAGACCTGAGTTTAAATACAAAATATATTTCAGATCAATACATGTCAAACATAAACTCTAATACATCAAAATTAGATTCATTTACTATTGTAGATTTAAATGTATTTTATCAATTTTCAATACCTGAGTTAATTGATAATATTTCTGTGAGCTTATTAGTTAATAATTTATTCAACAAGTTATATGTTAATCATGGCTATCATTACACCTATGATGATACATGGTCAGATCCTAATCAAATAGTATCAATTGAAGGTGTTGGATATTATCCTCAAGCTACACGAAATTATTTGTTAGGAATTACTTTTAGGTTTTAGAAACTAGTAATAATTAAATTACTTCCAACCTGATCTACTCTATATGTTTTTAAAGTACAATTTAATTGAGTTTCTAATGATTGCCCAGTTATTAAGCTATATTTATTTTCATCAGGGCAACTGCATGAGGCTTCTAGTCCTTCAATAGATAAAATTGAGCATTGGCTAAAAGTATGATTTGGATCAGCAGCATCCCAAGCTAAAAATCCTGTACCTGAGTTTGTTACTATTACACCTCCATTTCCAATATTTGGAACATATACTGAATTACTAATGAAATTCAAATCATTGTATTGCGGTAGATTCATATTTAACTCATGCGCAACTTTTATATCAAACAGAAAATTGCATTTTGGGTCAGGATCAAAATCAGAGCATGTTAAAAATGTACATATAATGATACACAAAAATAGAAATTGCTTCATTTTGCGAAATTACAATAAAAAAATATTGAAATAAATATTTTGTATATTTGATATAATCTCGTGTGAACGAGATTTTTTTAATATAAATAGCAAATAGTATTAAAATCTAGATCATGAGTAATCTCTCATATTATACTGAAGAAGGGCTAAAAAAATTAAGACAAGAGCTTAATACATTAAAGGATATTGAAAGGCCTAAGATCTCTAATGCAATTGCTGAGGCAAGAGATAAGGGAGATTTAAGTGAAAATGCTGAATATGATGCTGCAAAGGAAGCTCAGGGGATGTTAGAAATGAAAATATCAAAATTAGAAGAAACTTTAGCCGGCGCTAGACTAATTGATGAATCTCAGCTAGATATTTCTAAAGCTTTAGTTTTATCAAAAGTTAAAATTAAAAATAAGTCTAATAATATGGAAATGGATTACATGATTGTAGCAGATGGTGAAGCAGATTTAGCTTCTGGAAAGATATCTGTTAATTCACCAATAGGAAAAGGCTTATTAGGGAAGTCAGTTGGTGATATAGCTGAAATAGATGTTCCAAGTGGAAAATTAAAATTTAAAATTCTAAAAATTTCAAGATAAATGCCTTCAATATTTTCAAAAATTATTTCTGGTGATATTCCCTCATTTAAGGTTGCTGAAAATGAAAAATTCCTAGCCTTCCTAGATATAAATCCTAATACAAGAGGACATACTCTTTGTATTCCAAAAAAAGAAGTTGATGATTTTCTAGATCTTGATCCTTCTCTATTTAAAGAATTAATAGGATTTTCTAGAGATGTTGCTCTTGCTATAAAAAGAACTATTCCTTGTGAAAAGGTAGCTTTATCTATTGTAGGATTGGAGGTCCCCCATGTTCATGTTCATTTAATTCCAATCACAGCAATTAAAGATGTAACATTTATAAATAAGGTAAAATTAGATAAAGATGAGTTTATAAATACAGCAGAAAAAATTGCTTTAGCCTATAGTTCTCTTTAATTGAATTTTTATTATTGTTCCTTTACCAATTGTTGAAGAAACTACCTGTATTGACCCTTTATGATAATCTTCAATTATTCTTTTTGATAATGACAGCCCTAGACCCCAGCCTCTTTTTTTAGATGTATATCCTGGATCAAATATTTTTTTATATAGTCTTTTTTCAATTCCACTTCCTGTGTCAATTATAAGAACATCTACTAATAAGTTTGCCTCATTTATTTCTATAGTAATATCACCTGATCCCTTCATTGAATCAATACTGTTTTTTAATAAATTTTCAATTGTCCAGCTGTAAAGCTGTGAATTTAGTAGGGTAATGATTTTTTCTTTCGGTTTTATCAATTTAAAATTTACTGAATTTGAAGATCTAGTTTTCATATACTCAATTGTAGATTCTGTTTCAGATATAATATCTTTTCTCTCAAGAGAGGGAACAGAACCAATTTTACTGAATCTGTCAGCAATAGTATTAAGTCTTTTAATATCTTTTTGAATTTCATCTATATAGTTATTATCGACATTTTTATTTTTTAGAATTTCAATCCATCCCATAATTGAAGATAATGGTGTAGCAATTTGATGAGCAGTTTCTTTAGCCATGCCTGACCATAATTTATTTAGTGTAGCTGTTTTTGAGCTTTTATAAAAGAAATAAACAACTGATCCAAAAAGGAAAACTATTAGAAGAAGTGCTAGTGGATAATATTTTAATTTATTTATAACAGTTGAATTTCCATAATATAATACGGATAATAATTCATCATTATACTTAATTTCTATTGGTTTATTTTCTTGAGAAAATCTTTTAATTAGTTTAGAGACTGCAGTTGTATCCGTAATATTAAAATTTTCTATATTCTTATCTTCAATGCTCCCATCATTATTTACTTTAATCATTGGTGTGGAAGTATTATTTCTTATAATATCTAATGTCAGGGGTGATATTTTTTCTTGATCGGAGTTAATTAGTTCAATTTGTGCTTTAGACCAAAGTTCCATTTTAATCCTTTCTTCATTTTTAAAATTTTGAAAGAAAACATAAGTATTCCAAAGAATCGATGAAATTATAAGGAATGAGCCCAAAATAATAGACCATCTAATAATATTTGTATTACTGTTCATAATTTCTTTTAGAATAAGAGTACTAAATATAGTGAGATTAAATCAAAATAAACTATTCATTAATTTGCAAATAATTGCCAATCTTTATTTTAGATTGTTAAATTTGTCAGTTCATATATTAATCAGAAATTAAAACAGATGGAAGTTCAGGGTAAAATCAAATTAGTAGGCAATGTTCAAGAAATAACAGATAGTTTTAGAAAAAGGGAGTTAGTAATTGTAACTCAAGAACAATATCCACAAACATTGTGTGTTGAGTTTGTTCAGGATAAAACAGATTTGTTAAATGATTTTCAGGAAGGGCAAGAAGTAAAAATAGGAATTAACTTAAGAGGTAGAGAATGGAAAAATCCAGAAGGAATAATTAAATACTTCACTTCACTTCAGGGATGGAGAATTGAGCTTTTACAGGATCAAAATTTAGAGGATGAACAACCCGGATTAGATTCACTAACCCCGTTTGAACCAGCTGATGATATTAATAAAGAGGATTTAGATGATCTCCCTTTTTAGCAGTTGTTAAATTCTATTTACTAGTTTAATAATAACGTTTTTTTAGATTTAATTTTTTAAGCATAAATGATGTTAAAAGAAAAGGATTTTATTTTTTTTGATGATAAGGAAAAATTTTTAAAAATTTTAAAAAGTAAGCTTCCTAGCAAAAAATATAAAAAGACAATTGACAGACTTAATTATAATAAGGAATTATTATTTCTGCAATCCAGACTTGTAGATCTTCAGAACTACATCAAGAGTGAGAAGATGAGGGTATGTATTATATTTGAGGGAAGAGATGCTGCAGGTAAGGGGGGGGCAATCAAACGTTTTACACAACACCTTAATCCAAGAAATTCTAGAATTGTTGCGCTTCCTGAACCAACTATAGAAGAAAAAGGCCAATGGTATTTTAGACGATATATGAGAGCGATGCCTAACCCTGGTGAAATAGTATTTTTTGATAGAAGTTGGTATAATAGAGCTGTAGTTGAGCCAGTTATGGGTTTTTGCACAAATCGAGAATACAGCACTTTTATGTCTCAGGTAAATGAATTTGAAAACATGTTAATTGATGATGGAGTTCAAATAATTAAATTTTGGTTTTCAATAACAAAATATGAGCAGAAGAGACGTTTTAAAAAAAGAATGACAAATCCACTGAAATCATGGAAATTTAGCAATGTAGATATGGAGAGCCAGAATAGATGGGAGATATACACAAAATACAAAAACCAAATGTTTAACAGATCAGGTACAAATATTTCTCCTTGGATTAATATTAAAAGTAATAATAAATTAACAGCAAGGATAGAATCAATAAAATATGTTTTATCAAGATTCGAAATGTCTAAGAGTAATATTTTGCTAGATAAAAACATTATAAGTTCAATTTAAAAATATTATAATAATGAACGGCAGTCTTTCAGACAAGGAACTAAAATTATTGAACTCCAACAAAGGATTAGTAAATTTATTAGACAGGCATAATACATCTATTGCTAAAACTATAAAATATGTAAAATATGAATCTGAATTAAAGAAGCTACAATCGGAGATGATTAAACTTCAAAATTGGGTATATGATAATAAAATGAAAGTTGTTATCATATTTGAGGGAAGAGATGCTGCAGGTAAGGGAGGCGCAATAAGAAGGGCTGTAGAACATCTTAATCCAAGAAGACTAAAAGTAGTAGCTCTCCCAAGACCAACAAAAACTCAAAGTTCTCAATGGTATTTCCAAAGATATGTAGAATGCCTACCTAAGGAAGGAAATATGGTGTTTTTTGATAGAAGTTGGTATAATAGAGCGGTTGTCGAACCAGTTAACAAATTTTGTACAGACAATGAATACAACATTTTTATGTCTCAGGTAAATGAATTTGAAAAGATGTTAATTGATTCAGGATTTTATCTTTTAAAATTTTATTTTTCAATAAGTAAGGAAGTTCAGCTTAAAAGATTTAATGAAATAAAAAATAGCCCAATAAAGAGATGGAAATATACTAAAGTGGATAAAAAAGCTCAAAGACTATGGAAAGAATATTCTTATTATAAGGATGTTATGTTTAAAAAAACAAACACTAAAATTTGTCCGTGGAATATTATTCAAGCTAACAAGAAAATATATGCCAGAATGAAGGCTATTAGTATGATTTTAGAAAACATTCCCTATGATAAAAACTATAAAATAATGACAGAAAAGATAGATTTTTAGTTTAAATATTTATCAATAAACTCATCAACTTTAGATGCGTTAATTATTTTAAAATCTCCTATTTCCGTTCTTTTTAAATTCGATAGATATGCTCCAGAGTTAAGATTTTTTCCAAAATCATTAGCAATAGATCGAATATATGTGCCTTTGCTACATGATATTTCAAAATCAATATTAGGCATATTTATTTTTACAATTTTAAAGTCAAATATTTCAATTTTTCTAGAGTTTATTTCGATTTTTTCTCCTGCTCGTGCATACATATAAAGCCTTTTGCCATCTTTTTTTATTGCGGAATATATTGGTGGTTTTTGGCTGATAACTCCAATAAAATTATTGATATTTGACTTTATCAATTTTTCTGTAATATGACTAGTTGGATATGTGTTGTTAATATCCGTCTCACAATCATATGATGGCGTTGTTGCTCCTAAGGTAATTGTACCTAAATACCTTTTTCTTAATATGCTTAAGTTGTCAATATTTTTTGTCATTTTCCCTGTACATAATATTAGTAATCCTGTAGCTAATGGATCAAGAGTCCCTGCATGTCCAACTTTAATTTTTTTTATTGAAAATTTCTTTTTAATTGCATTTCTAATTTTATTCACCACATCAAAGGATGACCATTTTTTTTCTTTATCGATCAGAATTAATTTTCCTGAAATGAAGTCTTCACCATTCATTAGAATGAAGTAATTATAATAGATATTAATCCAAGGATTATACAATATGCACTAAATATATTTAGGCTGTTGTTTTTAACGATTTTCAACATCAATTTGCATGCAAAGAGACCTGTCATAAATGCACTGAGAAACCCAAATATATACACTATATAGTCTATATCATTGAAGCCTATGTTATCACTAAATAAGTCTTTAATTATTTTTCCAAATATTAAAGGAATAACCATTAGAAAAGAAAATTTGGCAGACTGTTTTTTATTATTTCCTAGAAGTAATGATGTGCAAATTGTAGCTCCAGATCTGGAGATTCCTGGAATAATAGCAAATGCTTGAGCAAGTCCAACTATAAATGAGTGAGAATAAGATATTTGGCGTCTTTTTTCTTTACTTATCTTAGTTAATAATAAAAGTATTCCTGTAATTATAAGCATTGATCCTACTAAAGCTATATTGCCAGTAAATAATATTTCAATTTCTTCTTCAAAAAACAAACCTATTAATACTGCTGGAATCATTGAAATAATTATTTTAAATAAATATTTGTGATTTCCATTAATAGAATTGGCAATAGAACCTTTTATCAGGTTAATTATATCTTCTTTAAAAACAATTATTGTACTTATGGCAGTTGCAAAATGTAATATTATTGTAAATAGTAGATTTTCACTTGCTAATAAATCAGCATTTAATATTTCTCTTCCAATTTCTAGATGGCCACTTGATGATACTGGAAGAAATTCAGTTAATCCTTGAATAATACCTAAAATTATTGCATCTACTATATCCATTAAATTATTTTTTAGAAGAAAATAAGATTGCATAAACTTGTATTCCCAGCCCTAACAGAACTAGTAATGGAGCAATTCTTATTCTTCTAAAATTATATATTTCTTTATTAAAAATATTAGGATCACTACTTTCTCCACCAGACATAATAATAAAGCCAACTAAAATCAAAATTAATCCAATAGAACTAATTAAATAATTCTTTTTTGCAAATAATAATTTCTTATTAGATGATTTTTTTTCTTTCATATTAGAAATTAAATTTTTCAGTATTCAGATTCAATATATTTTGAGTTGCAAAAAAAGTACTTGCCCAGCTAATTATCACTCCTAGTATTAAGATAACAATAAATAACCCAAGTAATAAAAGTTCATTTATCATATCTAGGAGGGAGATACTATTATCAAGGTAAATAATTAGCGCTATAAGACCTAGGGAGGCAATAATTGAACTTATTATGCTTAGTTTAATGTTTTTAATTATAAATGGATATCTAATAAAATGTTTTGTTGCTCCAACCATCTGCATTGTTTTTATTGTATGTCTATTTGAAAAGATAGAAAGTCTTATAGAACTATTAATGATTAAAAAAGCTATAATTGTGAATATTAAGGAAGCTGGAAGTATCCAAAAAGCAATTTTATTAAGATTATTATTCATAATAGATATCAAATCCCTATCATAAATCACTTCATCTACAAATTTATTTTCTAATATTTTATTAGAAATACTGTCTAATATTTTATTAGTTATATAGTCAGATTTTAAATTAATATCAATAGAATTAACCAGAGGATTATACCCTATATCATCTGTAAAATCTTCTCCATATTCCTCTTTCATAAATATTGCTGCTTCATCTTTTGAAATAAAATTTAGACTTTTTATGTAGGGAGACATTGTCAAACTATTTTTCAATTGATTTATTTCAACATTTTTTATGTCTTCTTTAAGATATATTGATACAGTTAATTTTTCTTTAAACGAATTACTTGCAGATTTAATACTTATTACTGAAAGCCCCAGAATGCCAAAGAGGAATAGAACTACTGATATAATTATAATAACAGAAAAATATGATGTAAGTAATCTTTTTTTCTGAAATTCTTCAAATTGGTTATTCATGTTTGTCAATTAGTTTCAACAAAAATAATGAACAAAATCAAATATTTAAAAAGATTTTCTTATAGAAAATGTAAATTTGTTTAATATCAGTAGGACAAAGTAAATGAAGTATAACTTTAAATCAATAGAAAAAAAATGGCAAAAGTATTGGACAGAGAATAATACATATAAAATCAAAATTGATTTAGATAAAAAAAAATACTATATAATGGATATGTTTCCATATCCAAGTGGAGAAGGCCTTCATGTCGGCCATCCTTTAGGCTATATAGCTTCTGACATTTATTCTAGATTTAAAAAATTAAAGGGATTTAATGTATTGCATCCTCAAGGTTATGATAGTTTTGGATTGCCAGCAGAACAATATGCAATTCAAACGGGCCAACATCCAAAAAAAACTACTGAAGAAAACATAAATACCTATAGAAATCAACTAGATAAGATGGGGTTTTCATTTGATTGGTCTAGAGAAATTAGAACTAGTGATCCGGACTATTATAGATGGACTCAATTTATTTTTATTGAACTATTTAAATCATGGTATGATAAGGATCAAGATAAAGCAAGACCAATCGATGATTTAATCAGTATTTTTAATAAGTCAGGGAATCAACAAATAAATCTTACAACTACTAAGAATGCCTTAAAATTTTCTTCAGAACAGTGGAATGATTTTAATAAGGAAAAAAGGGAAAAAATACTACAAGACTACAGAATTGCATATTTAGCTAAATCGGAAGTTAATTGGTGCCCTGAATTAGGAACGGTATTGGCTAATGATGAAATTGTAAATGGTGTATCTGAAAGAGGAGGCTTTAAAATAGAAAAGAGATTAATGTTGCAATGGAATATGAGAATTAGTGCTTATGCAGATAGACTATTAAATGATTTAGACAAAATAGATTGGTCATCTTCAATAAAAGAAACACAAAGAAATTGGATTGGGAAATCAATTGGTGTTTCCATGAAATTCAATATTATTGGTCATGATGATTCTATAGAAGTTTTTACCACTAGACCTGACACAATATTTGGGGCTAGTTTTATGACGTTAGCACCTGAACATGAACTTACATTAAAGATTACTACTAATGAAAACAGAGCTGAAGTTCAAGAATATATAAGATTTGCATCAAACAGAAGTGAGAAGGATCGTATTTCAGAAGTAAAAAAAATAACAGGAGTATTTACTGGTTCTTATGCAGAGCATCCTCTTACTAAAGAGAAAATTCCAATATGGATCGGAGATTATGTTTTAGTAACTTATGGAACGGGAGCAGTAATGTCTGTCCCATGTGGAGATCAGAGAGATTATGATTTTGCAAAATATTTTGATATTGATATTCCTAATATTTTTAAGGATAAAGACATATCAGACCAAGCTTTTGTTGATAAAGAAAATTTTGAATTACAAAATAGTTCATTCATAGATGGTCTTTCTTTTGATGATGCTACAGACTCTATTATCTCTAGACTAGAGAAAGATGGAATTGGCATTAAAGAAATTAATTATAGATTGAGAGATGCAGTTTTTTCTAGGCAAAGGTACTGGGGTGAACCATTCCCTGTATATTATGTAAACGACATACCAAAAATTATAGAAAAAGCATATTTACCTATAAAACTTCCAGATGTTGAAAAATATCTTCCAACAGAATCGGGAGATCCTCCTCTTGGAAGAGCAGAGTATTGGGCATGGGATGAAAAAGAGAAGAAAATAGTTCCTAAAAATAAAATAGACAACAAATCAATTTTTCCAATGGAATTAAATACAATGCCAGGATGGGCTGGAAGTTCCTGGTATTTTTTAAGGTATATAGATCCTAAGAATTCTAATCATATATGCAGTAAAAAAGCTTTAGACTACTGGTCAAATGTAGATTTATATATTGGAGGTAGCGAACATGCAACTGGGCACCTTCTTTATTCAAGATTTTGGACTAAATTTTTATATGACAGGGAAATTATTCCATTTGATGAACCATTTAAAAAATTAATAAATCAAGGCATGATTTTAGGTTCTAGTGCAATTATATATAGACTTTCAGGGACTAATAAATATATCTCAAAGAATTTATTAAAAAATGAGGATGTTGAAGAAATTCATGTCGATGTCAATTTGATCAATTTTTCTGATGAATTAGATATAGAAGGGCTCAAGAAATGGCAACCAATTTTTGAGAAAGCTGAATTTATTTCTAAGAACAATGTATTTATGGTTGATAGAAAAATAGAAAAGATGTCTAAGAGATGGTATAATGTTGTAAATCCAGATTTAATATGTGAGGACTATGGTGCTGACAGTTTAAGATTATTTGAAATGTTTTTAGGACCTTTAGAACAATATAAACCATGGAATACATCAGGTATAGTTGGGACGCATAATTTTTTAAAAAAATTATGGAAACTATATGTAGATGAATCGGGAATTAAAGTAAAGAACATAAAACCTGAGTTACACAATTTAAAAACTCTTCATAAAACAATTAAGAAGATTGATAATGATATTGAGTCATATTCATTCAATACAGCTGTTTCAAATTTTATGATTGCAGTTAATGAATTGACTGACCAAAATTGTGTTAGTAGTGAAATACTATCACCGCTATTAATAATTTTATCTCCATATGTGCCACATATTACAGAAGAATTATGGAGTTTGCTTGGAAATAAAGAATCCATAACAAAGGAATCTTTCCCTGATTTTGAAAAGAAATATTTAAAAGAAGAAAGCAAAATTTATCCTATATCAATTAATGGAAAAGTTAGGCTTAAACTAAAATTATCTCTTGATCTTACTAATAAAGAAATAGAGAATATCATAATGGCTAATGACAATGTTTTAAATAAGTTAGAAGGTGTTAAGCCAAAAAGAATTATTATTGTTCCAGGAAAAATAATCAACTTAGTTATTTAATTATGGAAATATTTTGGGTAGTCCTTTTTGTAGATGTTATTTTTATTGGAGTAGCATATTTAGTAAATAAAGATAATGCTAAATATTTATTGGCGGGTTATAATACCATGTCAGTAGAAGAAAGAAAAAAGTTTGATTTAGAAAATTTTCTAATTTTTTGGAAAAAGTTTTTTGTGATACTTGCTTTTGCTTCTACTACAATTTTTGTAATCTCATATCTGATGTTTACAGAATCAGTAACATTAATAATTTGGACAGCATGTTTAATTATTCCATGGCCAATATTTTTATACAAGGCTAATAAAGATTTTATAAAGTAGCTTTTTAAAGTTTAAATGGCACATGCTTTTCTTTAAATTTAATATTATATTCTTCTAGTTCTTTTAGAATTGGTATATATATATCTTTAGAAACAGGTAATTGAACTCCTGTAGATTTTATTTCCTTATTTAAGATACCTAAAGTTGCTATTGCTAGTGGCAGTCCAACTGTTTTTGCCATTGCTGTATATGTTTCATCTTCTCCAATGCTAACCATTGTTGAATCAATTTGATGAATTTTTTTATTTTTTTTATAACCAAGCTTATGGTACATAACAATCATGTCTTTATCATTTTTTTCTAGTTGCCAGTTTTGCAATAAGATATACTCAAGTATTTGAGCTGGTGTTGCATTTTTTAAAGGAATTTTTTTTGTACTACTAAAAATATCTAATTCTAGCAATTTATGCCATATCACATTTGTTTCATTAATCCCTAATTTATTCTTGATTCTTGATTCAATTGATTTAATTGAATTTGATGAAAGAAAATAATCAACATAGTTACTATAACTCATCATATGTGAGTTTTGAATGGAGTAGCTATCATCTGTCATGCCAAGACTTACAAAAACATTCCAAGCGTTAGAAAATCCAGGCCTTCTAATCGTCCCTCTTAATATGGTACTGATATTATCTAGTTTGTATATATTTCTATATTTTAATGAATCTCTATTAGGATAAGCTTCAAAATTCCCATATCCATCAATTTCCAATAGCTCAGTATTCTTAAAGAGTTTACTATATGGAATTTGTTTCTGTTTATCTCTTTCAATAAATATTGCATCACCACCTTGCCCTGCTAAAACTACATTTCTAGGATTCCATGTGAATTTGTAATTCCATAAGTTATTGTCACTTTCAGGAGCAATTAATCCGCCTGTATAGGACTTGAACATAACTAGCTCATTGCCCTCATCTTTAATCTTATCAATTATTTTCATGGCACTCATATGATCAATTCCTGGATCAACGCCAATCTCATTCATAAATATTATTCCTAATCTTTTGACTTCATCATCAAGTTCATTCATTTGATCACTAATATAGGAGGCTGTTAAAAGACTTTTTTTGTGCTTTAAACATTCACTTGCAACCAAAGGATGAAATCTTGCAGGTAGCATAGAAATAACAATATCAGATTGAAAAATCTGCTCACTGCTGTTTGTTTTATTTAAAATATCAAATTTGATTGCTCTAATATTTGTATAGCCAGTTGCTAATTTCTTTGCGTTATTTATATCTATGTCTCCAATGGTTAGAAATAAATTTTCTTTTGAAGATTTATGCATTAAATATTTTACTATATAAGGTGTAGATTTTCCTGCTCCAATGATCAATATGTTTCTCATTTATTTTAAATAAAATATTAAGTAATATTACTAAAATAAAATTCTATTAATTAATAATTTTAGATTATTTTTACGAACTATTTATACAAATTTTAAAGTTATTTTCTATGAATAGCAACTCTAATATTTCAAGAAATATTTCCTTAGATATTTATGGGATACATAAAGCAAAAATAAATTACAATCTTTCTGTATCGGATCTGTATGAAATATCAATTTCAAAAAAATTAGGACAACTTACCAATGATGGAGTTCTATCAATAAATACTGGAAAATTCACAGGTAGATCACCGAAAGACAGATATATTGTTAAGGATGAGATAACTGAAGAAAAGGTTTGGTGGGGAGATATAAATATTCCAATAGATCAAACTTCATTTGAGAATTTATATAATAAGACAACAAAGCATCTATCAAACAAAGAGTTATACGTAAGGGATGCTTATGCATGCGCGAATAATGAATGCAAAATTAATATAAGAACTATTTGTGAAATTCCCTGGAGTGATATTTTTGTATATAATATGTTCCTTAGACCAGATAAGGCTTCAATTAAGGGTTTTAGGCCTGAATGGACCATAATTAATGCACCAAATTTCTATGCAGATCCATCAATTGACAATGTAAATGACAAAAATTTTGCAATAATTAACTTTACAAGTAAGGTTATAATTGTTGGAGGCACAGGCTATACAGGTGAAATAAAAAAAGGAATTTTTTCAGTTTTAAATTTTACTTTACCTACATACAAAAATGTGTTGCCTATGCATTGTAGTGCAAATACTGGAAGTAATGGGGATACATCTATTTTCTTTGGCTTGTCTGGTACTGGAAAAACGACCTTATCTACGGATAGTAGTAGAAAACTTATTGGAGATGATGAGCATGGATGGAATTCGAAAAACCAAATTTTTAATTTTGAAGGAGGATGTTATGCCAAGGTTATAAATCTATCTAAAGATAAAGAGCCTGAGATATATGATGCAATCAAACCCGGAGCTCTACTAGAAAATGTAATTATAGATGATACGCGTACTGTTGATTATAGTAACAAATCAATAACTCAAAATACAAGGGTTAGTTATCCAATACACTTTATTGAAAATATAATGACACCTTCACAAGGTGAAAATCCTAAAAATATCTTTTTTTTAACAGCAGATGCTTTTGGAGTTTTACCCCCAATATCAAAATTAAATCCTGCTCAGTCTGCATATCACTTCATATCTGGATATACATCAAAAGTTGCAGGAACAGAAGCAGGTATTAATGAGCCTGAACCATCATTTTCTGCATGTTTTGGAGCTCCTTTTATGCCATTACATCCAACTATTTATGCAAAAATGCTAATAAAGAAAATGAAAATGTCAAATGTAAATGTTTGGCTAGTAAATACTGGATGGACTGGGGGCCCATATGGTATAGGAAAAAGAATGAAATTAAAATATACAAGAGCAATGATCAATGCTGCAATGGATGGTGAATTAGACAAAATAAATAACAGGAATTATCATATTCATTCTGTTTTTAATGTTAAGCAGCCAAGAGAATGCCCAAATGTCCCTTCTAACATTTTGAGTCCTAGACAAACTTGGAATAATGATGAAGAATATTATAAAAAGGCATATATGTTATCCAACTATTTTATCAAAAATTTTGAAAAATTTAAGGAATTTGCTGATAAATCAATTTTAGATGGCGCTCCAAATACTAAATAGTTTATATAGTCTATTTTTTGTTTGATTTAGAAATATAATTATCTAAAGCCATTGTCATAGAAGGAAATTTTGGAGAAGGAGCATAGATATCTACATTAAGACCTTTCTCTTCTACAGCTTTCTTTGTTATTGAACCAAAAACTGCAATTTTTGTTCCATTTTGTTTAAATTCTGGAAAGTTTTGAAATAGAGATTCAATTCCTGATGGACTAAAGAAAACTAAGATATCATATGTGACATCTGCTAATTGAGTTAGATCGCTTATTACCGTTTTATAAAATACACATCTTTTCCATTTTATATCAAGACTATCAAGAAGTTCAGGAACTTTAGGTTTTAGCTTATCTGTTGTAGGTAGTAAAAAATTTTCATCTTTATTATGCTTTGATATTATGGGACATAGTTCTTTAAATGATCTTTTACCAACATATATTTTTCTTTTTCTATAAACAACATATTTTTGAAGGTAGAAAGCTACAGCTTCTGATTGACAAAAATATTTCATAGAATCAGGAACTTTAAACCTCATTCTCTCACATACTCTAAAATAATGGTCAACTGCGTATCTGCTTGTTAATATTATAGATGAAAATTTAGATAAATCAACTTTTTGTAATCTGATTTCTTTAAGAGTTGCTCCTTTTACATGAATAAAGGGAATGAAATCAATTTTTAATTTCCTTTTTTTCTGAAGATCAAAATATGGTGAATTTACCAATGTTGGTTTAGGTTGTGAAACTAAAACTGTTTTTATCTTTGCCATCTTTTAATAACTAATATCTTCCCTACATAGAAAGAAAAAAATTATACAATAATAGATATGGTATAATTTCGAGTGTGCAAAGATACAAAATAAAATAAAACCAACTTTTTTTGATTGTTTTTTGGTGTAATATGAATGAATTTACATAAGCAGTTAATTTTAGTAATAATATGATATAAATGAAGATAAATAAGATATTTATACTTGGATTAAAAAAATATAATATTAGAACATTAATTGGGAGAATAATTAGTCCAATCAGGCTATTGTAGTTAATTTTTTCATTTAAATATAGGTTAGTTAACCATTGGATATTAAAAACCCACGAAATTACGATTTCAGTTAAATTTTTTAGTACCAAAAATGTTATTATAATTTGAATTATATCTATAAATTCCAGAAAATTAAATGATAATCTATTTCCATTGTATATTATATTATATATAAAGACAAATAAACCAAGTGAAACAATAAAGTTTATTTGTAAAAAGTAGTCAAATAGGTAGTATGTTATCTTTTCATACTTATATTTTTTTAAATAGGAACTATTCCAAAAGATTTTAAGAAGGGAATTAAATTTTTTATGATTATTATATTTAATTAGTGTTATTATAATTATAAGTGAAAGTATAATGACTGTAAATGCGTCTTTTAACAATATATCTCTGATCATAACGGCTAAATTATAGATAATAAATTATAAACTTTATCGTACAAATATTATATTTTTGCTTAAAAGATAAAATTAATGAATGATGTATTGATAATAATACCAACTTATAATGAGATTGAAAACATTGATAAAATAATTAAATCGATATTTGACCTGTATAATGGTGTAAATATTCTTGTAGTTGACGACAATTCCCCTGATCATACATCATCCAAAGTAATAGAGCTTCAAGCCATATATAAGCAACAATTATATCTTCAAATTAGAAAAGGAAAATCTGGGCTAGGGCCTGCATATATTCATGGATTTAAATGGGCTATAAAAAAAGATTATAATTTCATTTTTGAAATGGATGCCGATTTTTCTCATGACCCCCGTGACATTAAAGTTCTTTATAATAAGTGTAAGGAAGGATTAGCAGATATATGTATTGGGTCTAGATATAAAGAAGGAATTAATGTTGTAAATTGGCCTTTAGGAAGAATAGCGCTATCCTTATTTGCTTCATACTATGTTAGATTTTTTACGGGAATGAATATTAAAGATCCAACTTCAGGGTTTATATGTTATAAAAGGAATGTAATTGAGAAAATTAATTTAGATATGATTAAATTTATTGGATATGCTTTTCAAATTGAAATGAAATACAAATCTTATCTAAGTAAATTTAAAATTCTTGAGATTCCTATAGTATTTACAGATAGAAAATATGGTAAATCTAAGCTAGACGCTTCTATAATTAATGAAGCAGTTTTCGGAGTTATTTACATGAGAATTAAAAGTTTTTTCTCTACAGATTATTATGAAAAATAGTATATTAATCAAAAATGGAAGAATAATTAATGAAGGCAAAATATATCGGTCAGATATATATATTGAAGATGAAATAATTAAAGAAATATCTCCCTCCATTAGCCCGAAATTATCAGATACTATAACTATAGATGCTGAGAATAACTATGTTATTCCTGGACTAATAGATGATCAGGTCCATTTTAGGGAACCTGGGCTAACACATAAGGGTGATATTTACACGGAATCTAGAGCGGCAGTTGCAGGAGGAATAACTTCATTTTTGGAAATGCCTAATACAATACCCCAAACCATAACTCAAGATAAATTAAAGGAGAAATTCACAATTGCATCAAAAAAATCAATTGCAAACTATTCTTTTATGTTTGGGGGAACCAATGATAATATTAATGAAATATTAGAATTAGATTTTAAGGAAGTCCCAGCATTAAAAATATTTCTAGGATCATCTACTGGTAATATGCTCTTAGATAATCTTGATGCATTGGAGGAAATATTTCTAAAATGCAATTTGCCAATTGCTGTTCATTGTGAGGATGAAAATACAATAAGAGAAAATCTCAAACTATATACTGACATATACGGAGAAAATATTCCAATAAAATTTCATTCAAAAATTAGGAATGAGGAGGCTTGTTATCTTTCTTCATCCATGGCAATTGATTTGGCTAAAAAAACAGGTGCTAGATTGCATGTATTCCATCTTTCAACTAAAAAAGAAACTGATTTATTTTCAAATTCTATTGATTTAAAGGATAAAAAAATAACTGCTGAGGTATGTGTTCACCATTTAACTTTCAGTGAAGATGATTATGAAAAATATGGAACTAGAATCAAATGGAACCCTTCTATTAAGTCCTTAGTTGATCAAGATGGCTTGTGGGATGCCTTAAATGATGATAGAATAGATATTATTGCATCAGATCATGCACCACATACATATCAGGAAAAAAGCAATGAATATCTTAATTGCCCTTCTGGGGCCCCATTAGTACAACATTCTTTTGTTGCTATGTTAGAGGGGTATCATAATAATAAAATAAAATTGGAAAAAATTGTACAAAAAATGTGTCATAATCCTGCTATTTTGTATGAAATAGAAAAAAGAGGCTTTATTAAAGAAGGATATTATGCAGATATAGTTATTTTCAGTCCAAATAATCCATGGACTGTTAATAAGGGAAATATTTTATACAAATGCGGATGGTCTCCTTTTGAAGGAAATACATTTAGGTCTAGAATATCTCATACAATAGTTAATGGAAATATAGTTTATAATAATGATAAGATATTTGATAATAAATTAGGTAAAAAGTTAATATTTAATAGATGAAAAAAATATTTTTTGTAATTGTTATTTTATTTGGTTGTAATAAAAATATTCAAAAAACACCTATGCCAGATAACTTAATATCTGAAGAAAAAATGGTTGATGTTATTTATGAAATGACTTTAATAACTGTTTCTAAGGGGGTTAACAGAAGAATTCTAGAGAATAGTGGGGTTATTCCGGAAAAATACATTTTTGAAAAATATAATATAGACAGCTTACAATTTGCTTTGAGTAATGAGTTTTATTCAAATGACTTAAATAGGTATTTAGATATTTATAATAGAGTTAAGGCGAAGCTTCAGGAAAATAAACAGATAATTATAGATAGTATTGAGAATTACAAAAAGGATAGAGCTAAAAGAAGTTTAGAAATTGTAAAGAGAGAAAGATCAAGTACAATAGACAGTATTAAAATGAAAAGATCAAGGATGCCCTTGAAAACAAATGATTAATCAATTACCTTTGATTATATTTAATTAAATGAAATCAAATAATTTTATTGATGAAATTAAATGGAGAGGCATGATTCATGATATCATGCCCGGTTTTGAGGATTTCTTGAAAGGGAACATAAGATCTGCTTATATTGGTTTTGATCCCACTTCAAATTCACTACATATAGGGCACTTAGTTCCAATAATGTTATTAGCACATTTTCAAAGATCTGGTCATCGCCCAATTGCATTAGTAGGGGGTGCAACAGGAATGATTGGTGATCCTTCTGGAAAATCATCAGAGAGAAATTTACTTGATGAAGCAACTTTGAAAACTAACCAAAAACAAATTAAGGATCAGTTAGCTCATTTTTTAGATTTTGATGAGTCTAAATCTAATGCCGCATTATTGTTAAATAATTTAGAATGGATGAAAGGATTAACATTCCTAGATTTTATTCGCGATGTAGGCAAGCATATGACGGTTAATTATATGATGTCAAAAGATTCTGTGAAAAACAGAATCTCTAATGATGAAGCTGAAGGAATGAGTTTTACTGAGTTTTCTTATCAGTTGGTCCAAGGATATGATTTTCTTTATTTGTACAAGAATTTTGATTGCTCCATTCAAATGGGAGGAAGTGATCAATGGGGAAATATTACTAGTGGAGCTGAGCTAATAAGAAGAATGGATAATGGAAAAGGCTATGCCTTAACTTGCCCATTAATTACAAAATCTGATGGTAGTAAGTTTGGCAAAACACAACAGGGGAATATTTGGCTTGATCCCAAGAAAACTTCTGTTTTTAAATTTTATCAATATTGGTTGAACACCTCAGATGAAGATGCTGAAAAGCATATAAAAATATTTACATTTTTGACTGAAGAAGAAATAAAAAAAATAGCCTCAGAACATAAGAAGGCCCCACATTTAAGAATTCTTCAGAAGACACTCTCTAAAGAAATTACCTCGATTGTACATTCTGACGAGGCATATGAAAATGCTCTAAAGGCTTCAAATATATTGTTCAGCAATAATTTTAAGGAGGATATTGAGGCTATAGATGAATCAATTTTTCTTGAAATATTCGAAGGGGTTCCGCAATATGAAATAGAATCATCTATAATTAATAAAGGTTTAGATATGATCTCAGCCTTATCTAATACTACAAATTTTCTTCAATCTAATTCAGAAGCTAGGAGAGCTTTAAGAGAAAACTCAATTTCAATCAATAAGAATAAAGTAAATGAGGACTATCTAATTGATAAAAAGGACTTAATAAGTAATAAATACATAATATTAAATAAGGGGAAAAGAAATACTTATATTATCAAAGTAGTATAGATTTAATCAATCAGCAGATTGCATCCTCTTTGATCAGAATTGTCTAATCTTCCAAGAATCTCAAAATTACCATCTTCATCTAATTTACCAAGATCATCTGTTGCTATAAATGAACAAGAATTATAATTGGCTAGATCAATTATGTTTATCCCTCCAATTTTATTATCAGTTTTAATATTCATTGGATCTTCTGATTCCCTTATATAGATTTTCATCCATGGCGGGCATTTGAATTTTTCATTATTTATTGAATAGGCTTGAGACATTAATTCAGTCATTCCATATTCGCTATTAATATTTTTAACCCCAAAACCAATTTTCAGCATTTTATGTAACTCACTTTTAATTAATTCCTTTCTTTTCCCTTTCATCCCCCCTGTTTCTATTATTGTAGTTTTTTTTAATTTAAAATTGTAGAATTCAATTAAATTTAAAAGCGCATATGAAACTCCAAAAAGAATAGTTTTTTTATTTCCTTCTTCTAGATAAAGTATTTTTTCCTTTAATTCTTTATAATCATTAAGATAGAACCCGCTATTTCTGTTTTTTGATTTTTCAATTAGGTGATTTACCATATATATTAGTGATGAATTCTTATTCTCAAAGTATGTAGGTAATAGAGCTATTATATTATATTTAGATGGATGTCCATAGAAATCCATAAATATTTTAAGAAAACAATCTTCATAAAGTTTTAAATCTATAATGTGGTGTTTGCTCAAATTATCTTTTGTAGTACCACTACTATAAAATGTCTTTTGTATTGGTTGATTAGAAGAAACTATTTTATGTGTTTTAAAAAATTGAATAGGAAAAAATGGAATTTCAGAAGAAGATTTGATATTGCTTGAATTTTTGCCTGTCAAGTTGCAAAATTCTCTATAAATAGTATTATTCTGAAATTGGTAATTAAAGATTTCTATTGAGTTTTTTTCAAATTCATTTGGGGATGTAATATTTAATATTTTCTTTGAATCAATCACACCTTAAATATAAATGAAAAAGAGCATTAAATTAATAATGCTCTTTAATTACTATGCTAAAAGTTAATATCATCTTTTTTATTTAAATCTAATTTTATAAGTTGGTATCTTTATAAATAGTAAAAAAATTATGAATCCTGAAGATTTTAAAATTTTGCTTGTTGATGATGAGCCTGATATTTTAGAAATAATTTCTTATTCTCTAAAAAGTGCTGGTTATAATGTATGTACTGCAAAAAATGGAATTGAAGCTGTAAAGCAAGCAGAAAAGATGAAACCTCATTTAATTATTTTAGATGTAATGATGCCTAAAATGGATGGGATCGAAGCTTGTGAGATAATAAGAAAAACACCAAAAATAAAACACACATTAATTACTTTCCTATCCGCCCGTGGAGAAGATTATAGTCAAATAGCAGGATTTAATGCTGGCGCTGATGATTATATTACAAAGCCTATAAAACCTAAAATTTTATTAAGCAAAGTTAAATCGCTGCTTAGAAGAATTTCATTAGATCAAGTTGAAATTATAGAAATTGGAAATTTAATTATTGATAGGTCTAGTTATAAGGCTTCTTGTAAAGGAAAAGAGATAAATTTACCAAGAAAGGAATTTGAATTGTTATATTTGTTAGCATCCAAGCCAGGGAAAGTATTTAAAAGAGATTATATTCTTGAATCAGTGTGGGGCAGGGATGTTGTAGTGGGAGACAGGACTATTGATGTTCATATTAGAAAACTTAGAGAAAAAATAGGAGATAACTTTTTTAAAACTGTTAAAGGTGTTGGGTATAAATTTGTTGTTTAATGCCGATAAGAAAAACACAAAAAAGCCCTTATCAATTTGCTTTGATTTCTGCTAGTTTAATAGCCTTAGCTAGTTATCTTATTCTTTTAATATATTCGTCAGCTTCAGTAATTATTTCTTTGTTGATTTTCTTAATCTCTTTTATTATCATACAATATAGAATTCAAGGTTTTTTATTTAAGAGAGTTAAGGAATTATATCAAGATTTAGACATGCTAGATTCATCTCAAATTAATAAATCTACAATTTCAACAGATATGGATTCATTGATGCAAAATATTGAAGAGTTTGCAAAAGATAAAAAAATAGAAATAGAAGCATTAAAGTTAAAAGAACAATATAGAAAGGAATTTATTGGAAATGTAGCACATGAACTTAAAACTCCAATCTTTACAATTCAAGGATATATTTCAAATTTATTAGATGGAGCAATGAATGATAGAGAGCTTTTAAATAAGTATTTAAAACAGACGGATAATAGTATTGAACGATTAACTTATATAATAAAGGATTTGGATCTAATTACTCAATTAGAATCTTCTACATTGAATTTAAATATTTCTAGTTTTAATATGATTGATTTAATTACTAATATTTTTGATCAACTTGAAATTAAGTCATCTAAAAGGAATATAAAATTAGTTTTTGATAAAAAATATAATAATGAAATCTTAGTTTCTGCTGATAAAGAAAGAATTGTGCAAGTCCTTACTAATTTGTTAGTGAATTCTATTAATTATGGGAGGGATAAAGGAACTACTGAAGTTAGCATTAGTGATTTGACTGAGGAAAAATTGATTGTAAGAGTAACAGACAATGGAGAAGGAATTTCTGAGGAGCATTTGCCTAGATTATTTGAGAGATTCTATAGAGTAGATATTAGCAGGAGCCGCAAACATGGTGGTTCAGGTCTTGGACTAGCAATTGTTAAGCATATTATCGATGCTCATAATGAAAACATATATATAAATTCTAAGCCTAGTGTTGGAAGTGAGTTTTCATTTACTTTACAAAAATCTTTATAAAGCTCATAATTCTATAATTCAAACATTATATTAAAAATCAAAACAATAATTGGGTAGTAAGAATAAATTAAAAAGGTTTAAAGAAAATGAAGGGTTTAATAATGTATTTCAACCCTCAAGAGAAGATTTACTTAATGACAAGTTTAATCTTAAGGGGAATTGGAACAGGTTAGCTTTTAAAAATAGCAATCCTATCGTTGTTGAACTTGGCTGTGGTAAAGGTGAATATACAGTAGGACTTGCAAGAATGTTCCCCGAAAAAAATTTTATTGGAATAGACATAAAAGGCGCTAGATTTTGGAAGGGAGCTAAAACTTCTTTATCTGAAAAAATTAATAATGTACTTTTTGTCAGAGCTCAAATTGAGTTGATAGAAAATATTTTTTTAATGGATGAAATTAATGAGATATGGATAACTTTTCCAGATCCACAAATTAAATATAAGAGAACCAAGCATAGATTAGTTAACATAGATTTTTTAAACAGATATAAAAATATTTTAATTAAAGGTGGGATAATAAATTTGAAGACGGATAATGAATTTTTGCATGGCTATTTAATTGGATTAATTCAAGGTATGGGAGATGAGATAATATATTCAAACCATGATATATACAATTGTTCTGGGGCTCCTATAGAAGCAACTGCAATTCAAACATATTATGAGAGCTTATATTTAACTGAAGACAAGCCAATAACCTATTTAAAATTCAGATATAATGACTAAGCAAATGAATTCCAGAAATGAATCATTTTTTAATAAGGTTTATACTATTGTAAAAAAAATTCCACATGGGAAGGTTACAACATATGGATTAATTGCAAGACATTTGGGGACATCTAAAAGTGCAAGAATTGTTGGTTATGCAATGAATTCATCTCATAAATTTTCAAATATTCCAGCTCATAGGGTTGTTAATCGTAATGGACTTTTAACTGGAAGACATCATTTCTTTGGTTCTTCACTTATGCAGGAATTATTGGAGAATGAAGGAGCAATTATAATAGATAATAAAATCAAAAATTTCAAAGATATTCTATGGGATCCATCAACCAGGAAATAAATAAATAAATCATATTATATTTGTATTAATTAAAGAACATTTGAAACTATCAAAAAAAAATATTATTTCATTATTTGAAGATTCTAAATCTAGATATTTCACAATAAAAAATGTTGTGATTTTCGATAAGGATGTTATTATTGATATAAGTATTAACAATCCAACACTTCAAGCTAGAAAAAAAGTAGAATCTTCAATTAAGGGTTCAATTACTCAAAAATTTGGAGATAAAATAAATATCCAAATAAACACTAAAATTGAAAAGCCAGTAAATGATGTAAATCAAATTAAGGGAAAGCCAATTCCTGGGATAAATAATGTAATTGCAGTAGCTTCGGGTAAAGGTGGAGTAGGTAAATCAACAATTGCTTTCAACGTAGCAGTAGAACTTGCTAAATCATTTAAAGTTGGAATTTTAGATTTAGATATTTAGAATATCAATCTTTAGAATTTTCTGAAACTACTCATCTTTCTAATCTTACTTCTGTATTAGCATTTTATGTGAATGTTATTTTAGGGCTTGATTATGACTCTTTTTCTGATCAGGGAGGAATGGAATATTTTGTGAAAGCTCAAAATATTGTAAATAATTGTCAGAATACTGCTGAAGCTGGATGGAGAGCATTTGAAAGTGATAAGAATAGATATTGGATTGCTCATGACTTTTTAGAGTCAAGATACGGAATTGTACATGATGTTTTGTACAGATATCACAGATTAGGAATGGATAAATTAGGTGAAGAGCCTGATGATGCAAGGTTCGAAATAACTGAATCTTTAGAAGAATTAAGAAAGGTTTATAGAGAGAATCCTAATGCATTTTTATTGAAATTATTTTTTGATGCAAAAGCTACTGAAATAGCTAATATTTATTCGGAGGCATATCC
>ERZ651768.67-NODE-67-length-71901-cov-16.397959_pt1 | contig 71901 bp, 74 predicted proteins | sample MGYA00514754_ERZ651768 | MGnify/ENA metagenome assembly ERZ651768
CTTCTTCCCTTTTGTGAATGGCTTGCAACAACGACGTGGAGTATCGCGCTCCACGAGTCCCTCTATATGTACCCGCTCATTGAATCGACCCACGTGCTCGCGTTGTTTCTGTTTGCCGGAACGATCGCCATGGTCGACCTTCGTCTTTTGGGGGTAGCGTTTCGCGAGATACCTGTGTCGGAAATAAATGCGCGAATCTTGCCTTGGACGGTGGCGGGAGCCGTTGTCATGGTGGTGACCGGCGTGCTTCTTTTTTACGCCATTCCGGTCCGTTCGTATCAGAGTCTTTGGTTTCGGTTCAAAGTGGTCTTTCTTTTGGTCGCCGCGATTAACGTCTGGATGTTCCACAGGCGGGTAGCAAAAAATAGAGAGGTGTGGGATGCCGCTGAGCGACCACCTCGGGCGGCAAGGGTGTCCGCCGTGGTTTCCTTGTCGATGTGGGCGTGCGTGATCGTGTTTGGTCGATTGATTGCGTACAACTGGTTTGATTGTGACCGACCCCAGTCCGAATTTGTGTATTGGCTATCGGGTTGCGTTGTTGAGCTCGTGGACGCATGAGCTTGCTAGATGTTTTTGAGTCATTGGAGCAAACCGGTATTGGTCTGCTGATCAGGGAATCGCTCTGGCTATTTCCAGCCTTTGAAGCTGTTCATCTCTTGGGGTTGTCGGTGCTTGGCGGCTCTTTGTTGATGGTGGATTTGCGGTTATTTGGGGTCGGAATCCGCAGCCGAACGCCAGAGCAGTTGGTGAGAACGGCAAGGCCGTGGTTGGTAGGCAGTATTGTGATTTTGATGGGGACGGGCATCCCGCTGTTTTTATCTGAAGCGGTGAAGTGCTACTACAGTTATTCGTTTTGGGTGAAGATGAGTGCACTAGGAATCGGTCTCCTGTATACGTTTTTGATTAAACATCCTGTCATTCGGCGTGGAGCGGGCCCCGGTGTCCAAGCGGTTATCGGCGTGTTGTCGCTCGCGATCTGGCTCACCGTTGCCGGGGCCGGGCGTTGGATTGGTTTTTCTTAAAAGGGGGGGTAAAGAAGATGCGATTAGTTACAGGAATAGGATTCCTTTTGTTTGCGTCGTGCGCCGCTGCAGGTGTCACTGTGCAAGATTTGCAGTGGATGTCGGGTACGTGGACCGGGACGGTGGGTGGCCCGGTAAAATTACAAGAAAATTGGACCGTGCCCGAAGCCGGCTCCATTCAGTCGTTGGTTCGCATGACGGCAGGTGACACAACGACCATGGTTGAGCTCATTGTTGTTGAAGAAATTGACGAAGGTCTCCAACTGCATATCCAACAATGGGACAAGGGGTATGTGCCTCGAGCTGGGGGAGCCCAGCGAATGACCATGGAGTCCATAGGAGACCATTACGTCAAGTTTAAGGACGCGAGTGGAGGGGGAATTAAGACGCTTCAATACAGTAGGCCGGGGAACGCGCGCGCCTTTGTAATCGATATTGTCACGGCGATGGGTCAGCCAATGAAAATTGAGCTTCAAGGCGATTAAGCGCTGCGGTTGAATTCACCGGAGTAAAGCTGCTTTCCGACTGCGTGAATTTGTTCGGTGGAAGTGCGCGACTCTGGAGAAGTGTTCATTTGTTAACGAGGTGGCGGTGTTGGTGATGACACCTCGTCGCGGCTGTCCGGAAGACGCCTGCTTGGTTGTAAGAATGAGGGGTTTTGTTCCCCTGCAAGTGAGCGTAAAGTGCGCGCGTTCTAGATAGTCGTTGTTTATCCACGAACCACGCCCTGCCACAGGTCAAGAAAATTCGCATGGTCGATCGTCTCGGGTCGCGCGCCGGTATTTTATCGGCTCATTTTTTTGATTGTGGGTGGGCCCAGTTCTGATGAAACGCGATCTCTACATGGCGCAAGCCATTCAAGATACGTTGCTGCCGTCGGAGCCACCCCAGCTTGACCGTTACCGCACTCGGAGCCTTTGTGTCCCGGGCGAAAAAGTAGGCGGTGACCTTTACGACGTCGTTCGGCTAAATGCGCGACAAGTGATGTTTTACGTTGCTGACGCGGCCGGTCATGGGGTTAGCGCTGCAATCCTGGCGTTACTATTCAAACATCGCTTGAGATTGTTCGATCCCACCGGGGCAACGCTAAGTCCTGCGACCATTCTTGGTCAGATGAACGAAGTCCTGGTGAATGAAATTTCGGCGCCCGGCGTCTTTGTGACGGCAATTTTCTGTCTGTTGGACATCGAAAATGGCAAATTGATTTTTGCGAGTGCGGGTCATCCACCCCTTCTGGTTCATGAGGCGCATGGTCGTGTGAAGATGTTCGAACATACTGGGCCGGCATTGGGTTTGTACGGGAATGCCGTATTTGCGGAGCGAGAAATTTTGGTTAAGGAAGCCGATCGAATTCTTCTGTACACCGACGGCGTTTTTGATACGACGGAAAATAGACCACTCAACCAAGATCAACTTATTCAAGAATTTCAGACGGTCGAGGACCGATCATTGGTATTGGAGCGTATTCTCAATAAAGCTAGGGGTGATCAACCTTCGGCTGTCCGAGACGACCTGACGTTATTGTTACTTGAGGCCAGCCCTGGGGTCAGTCGGTTTGATCACAGTACGAACTTTGCAGACGAAGATATGTCCTCAATTAGTGGTGACCCCAGTGTCTCGCGCATCAGCCAAGCGAAAGCCGAAGGGTTGACCGTTTTGGTACTTGAAGGACGGATGACGTGGGAATATAGCCAAACCTTCTTTGATGCCGTGATTGGTTCTCTCGACCGTGGTGTTGGAGTCATCGTTGACCTGTCCAGATGCATTCACATGGATAGCGCGGTTCTTGGCACACTTCACGAACTCGTAGAGAGCGCAGAAAAGACTGTTGTCGGTTCGAAAGTTAAGATCCAGGACGCGTCCCGTTCTCTTGTGACTACGTTCGCCGAATTAGGGATGAATAGCGTACTTCGAAGCGTACAAATGCAGTCAATCGCAATTCCAATGACACGGACTGCCGTTAAGGCTTCTGACGGCAATCTCGGTCGTCAACAGATGAGGCTTCTCAAAGCGCACGAGGCATTGGCAAGTCTCAATGACACAAATCGGGATCAGTTCGCTTTGGTTGTAGATGATCTTCGTGAACATTTAACGTATTCAAGTGGGATGACGAGTTCCCGCTAGCGCTTTCGATATCCGAGCGGTAGCGTCGGTCGGTCACCAAACCGATGGTAGGCTGTGCACAGGGAGGAACGCGCATGTCGACAGCTGACGCAACGATCGCCCGTACCGCACTTGATGACCTGTTGGCGATTGCGGGACTCGATGTTGACGATATAGAGATCCAGGCTGAGGATCTCGCGCTCGATACGCGTATCCGCGCAACGGAGGCTGCCGTCGCCGCGCTCGGTGCGGGAGCCTATATCGCATCGCGCTTCATGGGCGATAGCGCGGTGCGGGTTGCCACACGCCGCGTCGAGGCCTCATTACAAAGTTACGCGCACGTGAAGTTCGAAGATCCCGACCGTGCGCCGGGACCGCGCATGGCCACCGCGCAAAGAGCGACGATAGCGGGGTTCCATCGAACAGGTGACGGCCGTTGGATGTATATCCACCCGGGCTTTCCCCACAACACCGAGTCATTGCTTGAGCTATTCGACAACCCCCGTAACGAGGGCGACGCGAAACAGGCTATTGCCAGCTGGGAAGCGCCTCAGTTGGAGCGTGAAATCATGCGCCGCGGTCTGTGTAGTGCCATGGTGCGCGATCCTGAAGAATGGGACACATCGCCCATGGGGCGGATCCTGAATTCGCGTCCCGTCGTGGAAATCATCCAAGTCGGAGATGCTGACCCACGCCCCGTAGGGTCGGGCGCCCGACCGTTGACCGACTACAAGGTGCTAGACCTCACGCGCGTGCTCGCGGGACCCACGTGTGCTCGAACTCTAGCTTCATACGGCGCGAGCGTTATTCGCATTGGTGCGCAAGACTTGCCCCACGTACCTCTGTTCGTTGCCGAGACAGGCCTCGGCAAAAGATCGGCTCACATCGATCTTAAATCGGACTCCGGTCGGTCGAAGATGCGTGAGCTCATCGGCGAGGCCGACGTTTTCTCGCAGGGATATCGCACCGGCGCGCTCGAACGCCTCGGTTTCGGCGTCGCCGACGTCGTGAGGGCAAAGCCGGGCATCGTTTACGTATCGATTAACTGCTACGGACACGAAGGACCGTGGCGCAGTGTGCCCGGTTGGGAGCAACTGGCGCAGACCGTGACCGGGATGGCTTATCTGCACGGCAACTACCACAACGACGGAAGACCCCAGCTGCAGCCGGCCGCCGTAACCGACTACACGACTGGCTACCTTGCTGCCTACGGCACGTTGGCGGCCTTACTACGTCAACGCGAGCAGGGCGGGAGCTATTGGGTGCGCGTCTCCCTGGCGCGCACCGGCGTATGGATGCGCAGTCTGGGGTTGCGTGAAGCAGCGACTTCCCGACCTTTCGACGACGAGGAGATTACAAGTTACCGAGCTGTAGCCCAGACTGAATGGGGCGCCATGCACCACCTGCGACCCGCGGTCGAGCTCTCAAACACCGATGTGTTCTGGAAGCAGCCACCCGTATCGCTCGGCAGCCACGCACCCGCCTTCACTCGTTGAAGAGGTCTGTATAACTGTCGATGCTTCGTCGGCGCTCATTGCTGCTATTGCCGTTCAGTGTGACCGAGATGTGCACTACTCGTTTGGTGTCTTGCGACAGCGTGATAATCTCTGGATGGGAAGAAAAGGGAAGTGAATAGAGAACGATGCCGGGACCGGTTGCCAGCGGGAACCATCCGTACGTGTTCGCATTTGGTGCCCGGACAGATGGTAGTGCGGCGATGCACGAACTTCTCGGTGGAAAGGGCGCGAATCTTGCCGAAATGGCTAAGATTGGGCTGCCGGTTCCGCCTGGATTTACCCTTGCCACGGAGGTCTGTAATTACTTCTACGATCATTCGGGGAGATACCCGGATACGTTGCGTGACCAGGTGTCTACAGCGCTGGAAGAGCTGGAAGAGCAACTTGGCAAGCAGTTCGGCGATCCAAGTAACCCACTCCTAATTTCGGTTCGATCCGGGGCGCGAGAGTCCATGCCAGGGATGATGGACACCATCTTGAACCTTGGGCTCAACGACGAAACCGTCGAGGGTTTGGCGAAGGCGACTGGAAGTCGTTCCTTTGCTTTCGATTGTTATCGCCGATTCATCCATATGTACGCAGACGTAGTTCTCGGCGTCAAAGCCGGTGGAGAAACCGAAGAAGAACCCTTTGATTTAATTTATCGATCCGAGGCCGTTCAAGGCGGCGACATCGATTTTGTTCGACTCACTGAACGCTACAAGAAACTCATACTCGAACGTACTCGTACACCGTTTCCGCAGAATGCTGTAGATCAACTCTGGGGAGCCATCGGCGCTGTTTTCGGCTCATGGCGAAATGATCGTGCGATTTTGTATCGACAACGTTACGGGATACCTGCGTCGTGGGGCACCGCTGTCAACGTTCAGGCGATGGTGTTCGGAAACTTAGGAGACAACAGCGCAACGGGAGTCGCGTTTACCCGCGACCCAGCAACGGGTGAAAACGTGCTTTACGGTGAGTATCTACTCGACGCACAGGGAGAAGATGTGGTTGCCGGGGTACACACCCCCAAGAATATCGCGGAGATGGTTACCGAGATGCCCGAGAGTTTCGAAGAGTTATTGCAGACTCGGGAAAGGCTCGAACAACATTTTCGTGATATGCAGGATTTTGAGTTCACGATTGAAAGTGGCAAGTTGTACGTGTTGCAAACACGAAACGGAAAACGCACCGGCCAAGCGGCCGTTCGCATTGCGGTGGAAATGCATCAAGACGGTCTGATGGATGACCGCACCGCGTTATTAAAGGTACCTGCAGAATCGATTGATTCCTTGCTCGTACCGATTTTCGATCCGCAGGCTCTGAAGGCTAACGAAGCCGTTGCTCACGGACTTCCGGCTGGCCCGGGTGCGGCATCGGGAAAAATTGTGTTCTCTTCCGATTCGGCGTGTCGTGCGGCCGACCGAGGCGAAAAAGTCGTGCTGTGTCGTACCGAAACGTCTCCAGACGATCTCAAAGGCATGCTTGTGTCTGAGGGCATTCTCACCGCTAGAGGGGGCGTGTCGTCCCACGCAGCACTTGTTGCTCGTCAGTTGGGCAAGGTATGTATCTGCGGCGCGTCGGATGTAACGATGAATTATGAAGCGCGCGAGCTCGTCGTCGAATCGAGTCGTGGAAAACAAGTCGTTATGCGAGAAGGCGACGACATCTCGTTGGATGGATCGACTGGATCAATTTATGAGGGAGCCATTAAAACTACCGATTCCGATGTCCACCAAGTACTAACGGGACGTCTTGAGGTCGATGCGAGCCAAAATTTCCATTTGTTTGAAACGTTGATGGTGTGGGCAGATCGGCACCGCACTCTGAAGATCCGTACCAATGCGGACACTCCTGATATGGCGGAACAAGCGATGACACTAGGAGCCGAGGGAATCGGATTATGCCGCACGGAGCATATGTTTTTTGCCGAAGATCGTATCGATCACATGCGTAAGATGATTCTTGCCGCAAACGAGGAACAGCGACGAGAAGCTCTCGCCGAGTTACTTCCTTTCCAACGCAGAGATTTTTATGGCTTATTCGGAGCAATGGCGGGCCGGCCAGTGACGATTCGATTGCTCGATCCACCTTTGAATGAATTTCTGCCTCAAGACGAGGACGTTCAGAGTGCGTTGGCGGAACGGCTGGAAATGGACGTTGGTTTCGTCGTCGATCGCATCGAAGCACTTCACGAACAGAATCCTATGCTTGGCTGCCGTGGCTGTCGGCTGGGCATTCTGTATCCTGAAATCACTGAAATGCAGACCACTGCAATCTTTGAAGCCGTCGCAGAGCACAGCAAAGACGATGATGCGTTGATAGTACGGCCCGAAATTATGGTGCCGTTGGTCGGATTTCGATCTGAGCTCGCGGATCAGGTTGCCATTGTCCGGCGCGTTGCAGACGAAGTGATGCGCTCGAGAGGTATAAAGATAGAGTACGAGGTTGGCACAATGATTGAAGTTCCAAGAGCCGCGATCACGGCGGATGAAATTGCCTCGGAGGCCGAGTTCTTTAGTTTTGGGACCAATGACTTGACTCAGATGGCGCTTGGATTGAGCCGGGACGATATGGGTTCGTTCTTCGATTGCTATACCAGTAAAGAAATTTATAGTGGCAATCCATTTTCCACCATCGATGAAGTGGGTGTTGGTCGACTCATGGAGGAGGCCGTGCGACGGGGTCGAGCCACACGTGCGGACATAAAGCTTGGCATATGTGGCGAGCACGGCGGTGACCCCGCATCGATCGCATTTTGTCATCGTGTCGGACTAGACTATGTCAGCTGCTCACCCTTTCGGGTACCCGTGGCGAGATTGGCGGCTGCGCAAGCGGCTTTGCGCGACCCCTAGACAAGGCTTGCAGCGTGGACATCGCTGCCTTAGTGTGCGTTCCCCGGTTAAAAAACGGGCCTGACAAGAGGACGCATAGTGCATGAGTAATCAAACGAAGTTTTATATCAATGGCGAGTGGGTGGAACCCTCGACGACCGATACGTTGGACGTGATCAACCCCGCTACGGAACAGGCAATTGGCCCTGTCGCAATGGGTGGTCTTGCGGACGTGGACAGGGCAGTGGAAGCTGCTGCAGCTGCTTTCGAATCGTTTTCCCAGTCGTCTAAAGAAGACCGGGTGGCGCTTCTCGAGCGAATCATTGCTGCTTACATGGGCCGTATGGATGAAGTGGCCACCGCGATTAGCGAGGAAATGGGGGCCCCAATGGGCCTTGCAAAAGCAGCCCAAGCACCCGCGGGGCTGGGCCATTTTATGACGACCCTGTCGGTGTTGAAGGATTTTGAGTTTGAGGAAGACATCGGTACGTCGCGAGTGATTCGTGAGCCCGCCGGTGTGTGCGGATTTATCACGCCGTGGAACTGGCCGCTCAATCAAATTGCATGCAAAGTCGCGCCAGCACTTGCTGCGGGTTGCACGATGGTACTGAAGCCTTCAGAGGTAGCGCCATTCAACGCAATTTTGTTTGCTGAAATTATGGATGACGCTGGCGTCCCAGCAGGTGTGTTTAACCTAGTCAATGGTGACGGTCCGACGGTGGGTGCTGCGATTTCGTCGCATCCCAAGATCGACATGGTCTCATTTACCGGTTCAACCCGGGCCGGCATCGAAGTCGCCCGAAATGCGGCGCCGACTGTCAAACGTGTGGCGCAGGAGTTAGGCGGTAAATCGGCCAATATCATTCTTGATGACGCTGATTTTGTGCAATCAATATCGCGTGATGTTTTTGGTATGTGCACGAATTCGGGTCAGTCGTGTAACGCGCCGACACGGATGCTGGTGCCCGATTCGCGCATGGACGAAGCGGCGGCCATTGCCAAAGGAGCTGCTGAACAGGTCAAAGTAGGTGATCCAAATGCTGCGGATACGACCATTGGTCCGGTAGTTTCCGATGTCCAGTATGAAAAGATCCAGAACCTTATCCAGAAAGGGATTGATGAAGGGGCAACGCTCGAATGTGGTGGCACTGGTCGTCCGGATGGCCTGAACGCCGGTTACTTCGTCAAACCGACCGTTTTCTCCCACGTTACCAACGACATGTCGATTGCCCAGGAGGAAATTTTTGGTCCTGTGTTATCGCTGATCGGGTATGCCGATGACGACGATGCAGTGCGTATAGCGAACGACACGGTGTACGGACTTTCAGGCTATATTTCGGCGGGGGATCCGGAAAGGGCTCGCGAGGTCGCGCGTCGGATTCGAACCGGAAACATCCACTTGAACGGAGCACCGGTCGACCAACAATCGCCATTCGGCGGCTATAAGCAATCGGGCAATGGCCGAGAGTGGGGTCGTTACGGCTTTGAGGAATTTCTCGAGGTCAAATCGATTCTGGGTTACAACGCGTAGATTCACGGCCACCAGAAGCGCCCCTCTTGGGGGCGCCGATGACGGGATTGAATAGGCTGTTGAACTAAGCTCGTTGAGCTAGAACGCGTACCAGCGCTGCCCGAGTACCGTCCGGCTCTTGAATCAGTCCTTCGAATTCGCGTTCGATTTCGAGGTCACACAGGGCACGTTGTACGGATCCTGGCTGAACGCGAAATCCCGGGTTGGTCGGGCCGATGACTGCCTCCTTGGAGACGAGATGCTCTTCGACAAGGATTTTCCCCCGCGGCGCGAGCAGTTTGACGACCGTGGACAACAACGTGTTGTCGACGTAGCGGATCATAAGAATGAGATCGTAAAGTCCTACTAGCGGTAGGCCGCGTTCAAGATCGTGTGCAAGCCAATGAATGTGCAGGTCCATGCTATCTGCACGTTGAGCGGCTTGTTGAATTGCGATGTCTGATATGTCGATCGCGTCGACGTCAAATCCCAAAGTTGCAAGATGAATGGCATTGCGACCTCTTCCACAAGCGAGGTCAAGCGCGCTATGTCCCTTAAGCGCGTCTTGCCAGTCGAGCAAAATAGCGCTGGGGTGCTCACGGAATTGGTACGCGCCTGCACGGTAGCGTTCGTTCCAGCGTCGACGATCCTCTTCGCTCACCGTGGCGCCCGGCCTTGTCTCAACGAATTTGGTGCGGACGTCGGGGATCGTGCGACACCGGAAGTCCGCGTTCGCGTGTTGCGGTGAAACGGGTCGATCTGCGGTCTATGTTGCACTAGGCCTGAGCGCTTGGTCGAGCCCGCCGTGGTGTCGACGATCACACAAGTTATCAACTTCGATGCCCAACGGCGTGATTTCGAAGGGACCCATAACGGGGATCTTGTATGTGCCAGAGCGAGACCGACCGAGTCGGACGGGTTTACCCGCGTTGACGCTGACCACTTTCATCACTGGGCGATACTGCAGAATTCTTCGGGATAAAAAAACTCGAAACCGTGCATTTCGGCATAGCGTTTATCGACCTCGGTGTCGCCAATATGGATATAACGGTCAAGGTGCTGGAAATTTGATCGGGTCTCATCGAGACGATGTTTGTGTGCCACGAAATGGACGGGAATGTCGTGTTTTTCCCACATTGTGCGTTGTTCAGCGATCACTCGATCCGATGCGCTCCCGACGATGCACCCGCGGTTAATGAGTTCGCGAACTTGGGTTAGCGTGATGGGGCCGGCGGGATCACCAATCTCCAGTGTACCGTCGATGTCCAAACTGAAAAGTATCCGCACACCCATGCACCCAGCACCACATAAGCCCCATTAACGCGTTGGCCGAAGACGCCCCCGGCCTTTTTACGCTTGGTTTACTCGTCTTCGACGATGACGGCGGTGCCGGTCGCAAGCAATTCAGCGGCTCCTTGCATCACCATCGAGGTCGTGAAACGGGTGGCAACGACGGCGTTGGCCCCTAGTTGCTCGGCGGCTTCGATCATTCGATCGACACTTTGCTCGCGGGCCTCGGCCATTAACTTCACATACTCCGAGATTTCGCCACCAACAAGTGCGCGAAAGGTCGCCTTAATATCTTTACCGACATTACGGGCCCGCACCGTGTTACCGCGAACCATACCGAGGGACCTGACGATCCGCTTACCTCCAATCGCTTCGCTGGTTACGACTAGCATTTATATCTCCACGTCTTTGTACTTATCTGTCTTACGTTCGATCAAACGTTGTCGCAAGACGGATATCAACAGAAATGCCAGGCCAAGATAAATTGCGCCGACGATGAGTTTCACCAAAAGCGGCACGTCGGGAGTGTTGACCCACTCGAAGATCGCGACGCCGCCGCCTATGACAATTCCGCCGATCAATAGGAGCCAACCGATGCTGCTCGTTGATCGAACCATATTGTCTTGCATGTGTTTTTCCTGATGTCAGGTGTCTTTATCGACGCCGATTCTTAATGCGCCGGTCAGACATTAAGGGTCTATTATCTCACGATTCTAATAGGAGTTAGGTGATATGCCGGACGCCCCGCTGCTTATTGTCGACTGTGATCCGGGTCACGATGACGCGCTCGCCTTGGGGCTCGCACACGTGCATGGCAATGTGCTTGGGATTACCTCTGTATCCGGCAATGCGCCGCTCGAGGACACAACCCGTAACGCCCTTGGGATGGCCGCACTGTTGGGCAGTTCTGCTGAGGTATACCGTGGCGAAGCTCGCCCTTTGATGGGAGAACCACGCCATGCCGGAGGCGTCCATGGCAGGGGCGGCCTTGGTCGGGTCGTACTGCCGGAGCACAATCGCGTACCGTCGAAGCTGCATGCGGTTGACTACTTAATCGAGGCGACGCGGAAACATTCGAACGTATGGTTGGTTCCTCTGGGTCCGCTGACCAATATAGCTCGAGCAATGGAAAGGGACCCAGAGCTAGTGGAAAGAATCGAGGGTATTTCGTTGATGGGTGGTAGCGCGGGTGCGGGCAACGTTACGGCGGTGGCGGAGTTCAATATTTGGGCCGATCCAGAGGCTGCGGAGATCGTTATGGCCTCTGGCGCCCACATTCGAATGAGCGGTCTTAACCTCACCCGTCAATGGCAATCCGACGATACGGTTGCCGCACGCTTGAAGGAAAGCGGATCCGTCAAGGCACAGGTCGCTGCGGCCATTTTGGACGACATCCATGATCGAATGGAGTCGTTGGGCCGTGGACGTCGCGCCGCGTTGCATGACCCCTGTGCCGTACTGGCGGTGACGCACCCAGAACTAGTGGGTTTCGAGGAACGCCACGTGACTGTCGAAACCGCGGGGGTTTATACGCGGGGAATGACCGTCGTCGACGAACGTCCGACTCCGGGGATTCCCGCAGCCAATGTCGAGGTGGCATACCAAATTGATTCGAAGTCCGCGATGGAACTGCTGCTTGATGCGTTTGAACGCGCGTAAAACTAAGCCGGTGTCGCCGCTTGCAAGAAGCTAATTACTACCTCAACCGTGCCGTCTTTATCTGGATTCTGCCATTCTTCGATCAAGGTCGCATTCGGGGCCAGTTCCGCAAGTTCGCGGGAAATGGCCTCGGGGTGGTAGGGGTCTGACCCCATCAGCACAAGCATTGGTACGGTGCAGGCGGCGACGAAATCTCGATCAACGTTGTACAAAAAATCCCCGTCGTACATGTTGCTTCTAAAGGCGTGCCAATCGTCGTCGTTGGCTTCGGGGTGCTGATCCCTAATCGCGTCAGCCCAGTTGTCGAACATGGCGTAGAAGAGATCGCGGTTGTCATCACAGCCGATTGATTGTTGCAGTACGGCCGCTGCGACGCGTTCTCGATGGGCTTTAATCACACCAAAACAGTAGGGACCGCCTATGCAGCCACCCAGTACGTGTGTTTGGTCGATGTTCAGGTGGTCGAGTAGCGCGATATGATCTTCGGTGTAACTGTGCCATCCATCGTTGCCCGATACGGGAGCTGAGGAGGCACCGGCATTGCGTTGGTCCATGGCGATCACTTTAAAGTGAGGACTGAGGGTTGTTACTGGATCCCACTCAGCGTTCGACCAAAACGAAGCGGCAGAGAGCATTCCCCCAGGTGCGAACAGTAAGATCGGAAAACCCTCGCCGTGAATTTCGTAGTGGATGTTGACTTCGTCGCGTTGAAATATCGGCATGTTGGTTCCGTCGTGTGTTGAACTAGTTTAAGCCAAGTCGGTCGAATCGCCAGGGGATACGTACCCTTCAGGTTGCTCGTAATCCTCATTCGCAAAGAACTTTTCCATTTGGTTCATGAGAAAGGCGCGGGATTCAGGATCCATCATCGAGAGTTGATGTTCATTGATAAGCATTGTTTGCAGCGCTTGCCATCGCCCCCAGGCTTCCGCTGAAACATGTTCGTAAATATCTTCCCCCACTGGACCTGGAATTGGCGGCGAGGCGAGCCCCGGCAATTGCTTACCAAGCTTTCGGCACATGACCAGACGGGTCATAACGCTACCTTGCTCTCTATTTCGGCGAGCAGTTTAACGGCAACCGCCGAAAGCCCAAACTCCGCGTTGTCGCTCGGATGATGCCAGCGTAAAACCCGAGTTGCAGCGATCTCAGTGCAGGACGCATGCAAGAAGATGTAGATGGGCTCGATGTCCAGCTGATAGTGACTGAATGCATGCCGGAATTTCGAGCCGGAGCGCGTTTTCGCGATCATTGTGGTTGGGAGACCGATGTCCTCAGTGAATGCCGAAACCGTTGTCTTTTGAGGATGCTGAGGCGGCGACCACAGCGAGGCCCAAACCCCGCGCGGAGGTCTTTTTTGCAAGAGGCACGCTCCTTGGTCATTAATGACCACGAAAAATCGAGTGCGTCGCACACGTAACGGTCGGCGCTCAATGACGCTTGGGTAATCGTTTTCTCTACCTTGCCGATGTGCTTTACATTCGGTGGCTAAGGGGCAGATGGGGCACCTGGGTTTGGAACGGACGCAAACGGTGGCCCCAAGATCCATGATGGCCTGTGTGTAGACGTCAACTTGCGTTGTCGGGGTGTTGGCTTCCGCATGCGCCCAGAGTTGTTTCTCGGTTTTGGCGACACCCCGTTTCCCACTGATCGTGTAAAAACGTGACAGCACGCGGCGGGCATTGCCGTCCAAAATCGTGGCCGTTTGTCTGAAAGCAATCGCTACGATCGCACCTGCGGTAGATCGGCCGATACCGGGCAGCGCGGTGAGTGAGTTCACGTTGCTTGGGACCCGACCGCCATGGTTTTCGATGATCTTGATTGCCGCCATATGAAGGTGACGCGCGCGCTGGTAGTAACCTAGGCCGGTCCAGTATTTGAGTACTTCGTCCTCGCTCGCCTTGGCGAGTCGACGTACGCTGGGGAAACGAGTTAAGAAACGTTTGAAGTAAGGCGCGACGGTGGATGCTTGGGTTTGTTGGAGCATCACTTCGGACACCCAGACCCGGTACGCCGTTTTGTTGCGCTGCCAAGGTAGGTCCTTGCGGCCATTTTGACGCCACCAGTGGATCAGGGTTTGCGCGAACTCAGTCAATGTTGATTGCGGTTATGGAAACTCGCGTGTCGGAGCTGAGGTTGGCATGATGCGCCAAAATGATGGAACCAAAAAGACACCTTGCATGCGAAGATTAGGACGTAACTTTCTTTCTCGTTTAATGCACGGCAAGCAACGGTATTTGTATGAGTGATGTCGGAAGCTGGGAGCCTGACGAACCGGCGCTTGCTGATGTGCACCGGAAGATACTTGATGCCGCGAGCAAAGCCTTGGGTGAGCCGCAGCTTGGCCTTTCTGCCGAGCAGCAAAACTCGATTCGCCAAGCCGTTCGCGCGTCGGCGGAGTCCTGGAGAGACTTTGCCCAAGAGCAATCGTCAGCGGAGATCACAAATTGGATTAGAGCATTGACGCGGGCAGAGATGATGTTATCAGGGTTTGAATTGGGAGCCCGCTCTCCTGTGATTGCCCTTATTCGGTTGCTGAAGCAACGTGGTGAGTACCCGGACGATCTAACCGAATGGGTGAAGGAACATACCGACAATCGATTCCTGCCGTACGGTAGTCTGTCGGATCGACTGTAGCGGTAGAACCCCGGATAATCGCTATCCGAGAAAACGTAGGCGAAATAATTGTGGCGCGTAATGGCTCGGTCTCCCGTGACACGTTGGAGACCAAGATAAGCGTCGTTCTGGATATCGACGGATCCGGACGATCGAAACTTTCGGCGGGCTTGCCCTTCTTCGAGCACATGCTCGATCAAGTAGCACGCCACGGCCTGATCGACTTAGAAATTCAGGCGTCCGGGGACATAGAAATTGATGCGCACCATACGGTGGAAGATGTCGGCATCACACTGGGCCAGGCGCTCGCGCAAGCGGTCGGTGACAAACAAGGGATTAACCGGTACGGGTATGCATACGTTCCCCTCGACGAGGCATTGTCCCGTGTGGTCGTTGATTTCTCGGGGCGGCCCGGTCTGACCTTTAACGTCAAATTTGTTCGCCCGAAGGTTGGCGACTTTGACGTAGACCTTCTACACGAATTCTTCCAAGGGTTTGCAAATCACGCGCAAGCAACTATCCACGTCGATAGCATCAGGGGCGAAAATGCCCATCACCAAGCCGAGACGATATTTAAGGCGTTTGGGCGGGCTCTGAGAATGGCATTAGCAATCGACCCACGAGTCAAAGGCACTCCGTCAACTAAGGGATCACTATGACGCACTTTCGGATGAACGATTGGTGATTGAGAATCGATTGAATAGTGGGTACGTCGGCTGAAACCAACAGCTTTCGTCACGACATACTCGGATTGACTCGTCGCAAGGCTGCTCACTGGTACCAGTGTCGTTCCTTGAAGGGTAGGTAGTCGTTTTTCAAGAAATTGAAGGGTGATGTCGTGTGGGTGGGCGATGATGATGGCGTAGCCGCGATCGTTTGCGATCGTGATCGCCCGCCGAAAGGCAGCGTCGATGGCTTCTAATTGACGATCATGATCGAGAAAAACGTCTCGACGTACGGCGGGAACACCCCAATCCGTCGCAACGCGCATCGCCACGGTGCGTGCCGTGGTGCGGCTGTCAAGAAAAAACAAGCCGTGCGAACTAATCACCGACATGAGTGCATTCATCGAAGGAACATCCTGAGTAAAACGGCTGCCTGTGTGATTGCTTACACCCTTCACGCCGGGAAGCGACTTTAGCGCTGCTTTGACCTCCCTTTTAATGTCCTCAGGCGACATGCTAAGGGTTAGCGTGCGAGCTGCGCGGATGGATTGGTCTTCGCTTTCGAGCGGTTGGTGTAGAAGGACGTCCATGCCAATCGCCTGCGCGTGTGCGGCAAGGGCCATCGCCTGCGGCGTGAACGGGAGGACCGCAATGCTGACAGCACTTGGTAGTGCGAGTACGCGGTCTCCAACATCGCGACTGTATCCCATGTCGTCTATTACGATCGCAAGCTGGCCTGCGTACGCCGACAGATGAAAGAACAAAGCGAATGATGTCAGTGCCAAACGGGTGCGGTGTGGCAACGAAGATAACCGGTTTAACACGGTGTTTTACGAATCACGGATTGTCGATTCAACTAGGCGAAAAACTTCTATTTATTTGCCGCCATCGGGCCAATGCACATGCTCACAAACGATGGTCGAGGCTCTTCGAGACATCATGTCATTGCTTCGCAAGCCAAGCCAGCGGATTCGTTGGTTGACCGTTAATGCGGATTTCAAAATAGAGTCCGTCTAGATCTTGACCCCCGCTCTGACCCGCGGAAGCCACGATCTCGCCGCTTTCGACCCAATCTCCGTTCTGTTTGACGAGTGAATCGCAGAACCCGTACAAGGACATTTGTTCGTTTCCGTGGTCGATGATCGTAAGGAGTCCGAACCCGCGTAACCAATCTGAAAATACAATTTGGCCGCGTCCGACCGCGGTCACCACCGAGCCGCTAGGAGCGCTAAAGTAAATACCCTCCCAGGAGAGCCGACCGCCTGCCCGGGGTTCACCGAAGCGATACGTCAGTCTCCCCTGCACGGGCCAATTGAGTCGGCCTTTGGTGTTTGCGAAGAGTTTACCGTCTAAGTTCGAATCTCGTTTTACCAATTTTGCTAATAGCGCCTCAATGCGAACTCGATCATGTTCGAGCTTGTCACGGACTAATCCCTTGTCTTTGATCTCTTGAGACAGATTCGCGATGAGTTTCTTCCGCCCTAGCCGTTCTCCTTGCAGCATTCCAAAGCGCTTGCTGAGATTTTCTTCCCGCTGTTCGAATTCAGCCCGTCGGCCTTCAAGGTCGGTCGAGGTCCTCTCCATCGAAGCAAGCGTAGTTCGGTATTCTTGAAGGGCTTCTTTGCGGGCGCGAGAAAAATACCCGTGGTAACGGATCATGCGGTCGAAAGTATCGGGGGTTTCTTGGAGCAGCAGCAGTTTGACGAAATCCTGGCCCGACAATTTGTGAGCCTGACGCAAATGCACAGCGATTTTTTCGGCTTGCAACTGTCGCCGATCCGTTAAACGAGTTTGCTGATGCTGCAGGACCTCGATCGCGGTTTCCGTATTCGTCAAATTGGTTGACGCTTGCTTTATCGCAGTGATGATCTCCGAAATTGACGTGTCGGCTTCACGTAATTTTGTCTGCACGATATCGAGTCGAACGGCCGCGTCACCGAGCCATTCGTGCAATTGATTGAGTTCGGCGACGGTTTGATCGAGGTCGGTTTGGGAGGGTTTCGATTCTCCGGAGTTAGGGGCTGCACCAAGGATGAGCGCGGTGAATGCGAGGGCTAAGCCCACGCGGGGCCTGAGAGATTTCGTTAGCGTTGCCCGGGTGAATTTATCAATGATCGCCACCGGAAGGGCTGTTTAATTCCATGAGCAGAGAACGTCCAGTCATTTCGCCGGGCATCTCGATTTGCATAAGCGCTAACAAAGTTGGGGCGACGTCCGCCAGCGTTCCGTTGTTGGCCAATCGCTTAACGTTTCTTCCTATATAAACAAGCGGCACTCGTTCTGAAGTGTGAGCGGTGTGTAGTTGGTGGGTTGTTAGGTCGAGCATCCGTTCGACGTTGCCGTGATCCGCCGTAATAAGACAGTGCGAGCCGGATTGTTCTACGGCCTTTTTGATTCGTCCAATGCAGTCATCAATGGTTTCCACGGCCTGTTTTGCCGCCGCGAAATCCCCTGTATGACCAACCATGTCTCCGTTGGCGAAATTGCAGACGATAAAGTCGAACGAGTCTTCCTCTAGTACGCGAACCAGGTTATCGGTAATTTCGTGAGCGCTCATTTCCGGCGCTAAGTCGTAAGTCGCCACCTTTGGCGAAGGTATTAGGATCCGGTCTTCGCCTGGGTATGGTTGCTCCTGCCCGCCCGAGAAAAAAAAAGTTACGTGCGCGTACTTCTCCGTTTCCGCAATGCGTAACTGAGTCTTGCCTAACTTGGAAAGGTGTTCGCCGATTGAATTGACAACGGATTGTGGTTCAAATACGTGCCGAACGGATTGATCGTCGACTTCGGAGCCCAAATCTGCAGCGTACTGAGTCATTGTCACAAAACACCGAAGCTTGGGGTGACTGTTTCGGGGGAACTGGCGAAAACGTGCTTCAACGAAAGCCCGGGATAGCTGTCGTGCTCGATCTGCACGGAAGTTCATAAAAAGAATTACGTCGCCTGCCTGGATCGTGGTCCGATTTCCGATCAGTGTCGGCTGCACGAACTCGTCGGTTTCGCCCCTGGCATAGGCGGCGTTGAGAGCTTTTAGAGGGTCTTCGGCGTGATACGGAGAGACTCCTTCGGCAAGCATCCGGTAGGCGGCCTCGGTGCGGTCCCAACGCTGATCGCGATCCATGGCGAAATACCGCCCGCAGACCGAACCGATCGTTCCCGTGCCTTCTTCGGCGAGCATTTTGTCGAATCGCTGCAATGAGGGCTCTGCGCTTTGAGGTGGCGTGTCACGACCGTCTAAGAATGCGTGAAGGATGACTTCAACCCGCCTTCGACGGGCCATTTGAATGATTTCGGCAATGTGATTTTCGTGACTGTGGACACCGCCGGGTGACAAAAGACCCATTACGTGTAAGCGATGACCGGACGCCATCGCAAAGGTATCTTCGAATACCGGATTTTGATTGAACGAATTGTCTTCAATTGCCTGATCAATTCGGGTCAGATCTTGAAAAATAGTCCTACCGGCCCCAATGGTCATGTGCCCTACTTCGGAATTACCCATTTGATCGGCGGGTAGACCGACGTCAATTCCGGAACCGGATATCAGGGTACGAGGGGCGGTAACCCAGAGTTCGTCCCAGTGCGGCGTGCGGGCCTGATGAATCGCATTATGATCCGGGGTTTCGCTGTGTCCCCAGCCGTCAAGGACAATGAGAACCGAGGTCGCCATGTTGGTGAAAAACCATGGTCGCGAGGTGGTATGAGTTTAACAAGAATAGCTAATGCTGACCTATAATCCACGTGGCCGCATAAGTGGCGACTCGGGCTGGTGGTTGTCTCGCCGATCCGGAAGGAAGCCTTAGGAAGAATACGCATGGATCAGTTGTATGGATTTGTTGTCGCTCACCCCTGGTTAGTTGGAGCATTTTTGTTGTTGCTTGTTCTCTTCATTCGCAACGAACTATCGCGTGGCGGACGCACGGTCAATGCTCAAGAATTGGTCAATATGGTCAATCGCGAAGGAGCCGTCGTCGTCGATGTGCGCGATTCGACAGACTTCAGGTCCGGCCATGTTGTTGGAGCAGTGAATATTCCCCATACGTCCATAGCGGAGCGGCTCTCAGAGCTACAGCGTTATCGAGATAAGCCCGTGGTGGTGATGTGTAAAATGGGGCAGCACTCGGGTTCAGCGGGCCTCCACCTGCGCAAAGCGGGGTTTAGCAATGTCACTAAACTTCGCGGAGGCATTTCGGAATGGCGGGGTCAGAATCTCCCTTTGGTGAAGGGTTGAATTCGACGTGACCGAGGAAACCATCAACTTACAAATTGCGATCGAACGTATTTATTTGCGCGATCTCTCTTTTGAATCGCCGCGTGCGCCGGGCGTATTTCGTGAAGCGTGGAAGCCCGAAGTGCAAGTGGACATTAATACGCGGACCAACCAGCTGGATGAAAGTCGCTACGAAGTGGTGTTAAAGGTAACTCTGGACGCCAAGTTGGAAGGAAACTCGGTTGCCATTATCGAACTTGAGCAGGCTGGGATTTTTCGTGTGGAAGGCGGCAAAGACGAGGCGATTGAGCCTGTCCTAGCAGTGGCATGTCCCAAGATGTTGTTTCCGTACGTTCGCGAGACGATTGACGGAATGATGACTCGTGGGACCATGCCTCCGTTCATGTTAGCGCCGGTGAATTTTGACGCGCTTTTTGCACAAGCGCTTCAACAACAGCAGTCGACTGAGTCAGGGGAAACGCTCAACTAGCGGATTGCATCTCGGATCGTGAAGGCCCCCCGTACGTACCGGGACAATTTCATTTCCCGCCGTCGAAGCCCAGCTGCCGCCATGCCTCGAAGAGACCGATGGCAACTGCATTGGCGAGGTTTAGACTCCGTGAGCTCTCCTGCATTGGGATGCGAACGGCGCGGCTTCCAAGGCGCTGGATGATTGTGTCGGGAAGGCCTCGGGTTTCCGGTCCGAACAGCAGGCTGTCCCCTTTTCTATACCGCACCTGGTCATACAAGCGGCTACCACGCGTGGAAAATCCGAACAAACGTGTTTCATCAGTTGTATCAAGAAATTCGTCGAAGTCCTTGCAGAGGCGCACCTCAGCCCACTGATGGTAGTCAAGGCCGGCGCGTTTTAGCCGACTATCGCTGAATTCAAATCCGAGCGGTTCGATTAGTGTCAGAGTGGCACCCGAATTGGCAGCGAGCCGTATGATATTGCCGGTGTTGGGAGGTATCTCGGGTTGAAACAGTACGACGTTGAGCATGGAATTATTTTTGCGTTAAGGGGAACCGCCCGATCTAAATTTCTGCACCTAATTCCGACAGTTTACGAGTCAGCGTATTGCGACCCCATCCAAGAAGTTTTGCGGCTTCTCTTTTACGTCCGTTTGTATGAGCCAGAGCTGTTTCGATGAGAACGCGCTCAAAAGAAGGAATCGCCGTACTCAATACACCTTCGGCCCCCGCATCTAGTTTTTGCTTCACCCACGCCCCGAGGGCCAACTCCCAATCCAATTTTGGGACCTCTTTGTCGAGATCGGTCAATTCTGGCGGTAGATCGGTAACCAATATCTCCTGTGCGGGAGCCATCACGGTGAGCCAACGACAGGTGTTTTTAAGCTGCCGGACGTTGCCTGGCCAGTCTAGGGTCTCAAATAACGCGATGACTTCTGTGCTGAGCGTTTTTGGTTCAACGCCGAGTTCCTGGGCGGTGCCAGCGAGAAAATGGCTGGCAAGGATAGCGACATCGGGTTTGCGGTTGCGTAGAGGTGGAACGTGTATGCGAATCACGTTAATTCGATGGTATAAGTCGTCGCGAAATCGGCCGTCTCGAACAAGAGACTCTAGATTTCGGTGGGTTGCTGTAATGATACGCACGTCGACGCTGATATTGTGGCGTCCGCCAACTCGATAAAAGCTTCCTTCTGCAAGCACGCGCAGTAGGCGAATTTGCGCAGGCAACGGCATATCGCCAATTTCGTCGAGGAAAAGGCTGCCTCCATTGGCTTGTTCAAAGCGACCGGCGCGCTGTTCAGTGGCACCGGTGAATGCTCCTCGCTCGTGTCCGAACAGTTCAGATTCGATCAGCTCACTCGGTATGGCAGCCATATTGAGGGCGACTAATGGACCGGTGGCTCGAGGACTGTGATCGTGGAGGGCTTGGGCAACGAGCTCTTTGCCGCTGCCACTTTCACCCGTGATCATTACGGTTGCCGTCGATTGTGTGAGGCGTCCGATTGCTCGGAATACTTCTTGCATCGCCGGCGCTCGACCCACAATACCGTTGGCGGAAGGCTCGGCATCCAGCTCAATGGGATCTTGCGGTAGATGGGTTTGGTTTGCCGCACGCTGAACTGTGGCGACGATATCGTCGATGTCAAAAGGCTTAGCGACATATTCGAAGGCGCCGCGCTCAAATGACGTGACGGTTGTTTCGAGATCTGAATGCGCCGTCATAATAACGATCGGTAAATTTTCAAACCGGGTGTTTACCTCGGATAAAACATCGAAACCGTCGGTGCCGGGCATGCGGATGTCGGAGACGATCACGTTAGGTTGGGCGCTTTTAAGCGCATCGAGCAGTAGCTCGCCGTTCGCGAAATCCCGAGTAGTGAACCCGGCCTTTTCAAATGCGCGATTGAGCACCCAACGAATGCTATCGTCGTCGTCAACGACCCAAACGATTAGATTAGTCATGTCTGGGTTGCTCGAGCGGTAGGTACATCTCGAAGGTCGTCAACCCTGGAGCGCTTGTGCAGTCAATGATGCCATGGTGGTGGTCAACAATCGCTTGAGTTAGCGCTAATCCCAGGCCATGACCGTTGGCTTTACTAGTAATCATCGGAAAGAAAATTTGATCCATGATATCGGGTGGGATCCCCGGACCGTTGTCACTAATCGCAATCCTGATGGCTAGTGGATGAATCCGCTTCCCAATCGTGAATCTGTGCACGACGCTTGTCATTAAGGTAATGACCGGGTTAGTGGTTGCCTCGAGTGCGGTACGGGCATTCCGTACGATATTGAGGGTTGCTTGGACAAGTTGCTCGGAATCCGCCTCAAGATCAGGGACGCTAGGATCGTAGTCGCGCACAAATTCGACAGCTGCATCGGCGTGATTGGTTCCCCTTATGGCAGCGGTCTCTAGCGCATTCACACGCTCCAGGATCTGGTGAATATTGACCTGGGTGAACGACGGCGCTTTGTTCGGGCCGAGCAGTCGGTCGACCAAATTACACAATCGGTCGACCTCACTCATGATGACCGCGGTGTATTCGTGTTGTTCAGTCGAAAGCTCCGCCTGTAACAGTTGAGCCGCTCCGCGGATGCCCCCGAGGGGGTTTTTTACTTCGTGCGCAAGACCACGAACAAGTTCTCGAGTCGCGCGTTGAGCTGTGCGGTTTTGATCTTCACGATTAATTTGTTTGAAGCGGTCCAGTGGTTCGATTTCAATGAGCACGCGTCCATTCTGTAGTGGTGAGATGGAATAGTTAGCCGTGATTTTCTCTCCTTTCGACGTTATCAGTAATGACGTTTCTCTTTTCGTAAACGGCTGATCGGAGGCGAGGTTGGTTCTCAATGTCGTTGCCGCTAGATGTGGATCTTGGAACAAGCTGGAAAACGACGCTCCCAACGATCGGGATAGGCTCTGACCACATAGCGATTGAGCGGTTTGGTTTAGGTAAACCACAGACAATGCCTCGTCGAGAACAATGACCGCCACTTTAAGATGGTCAAGAATGTTGTTTGAGTCGATTATCACGAAAACTTTAAGCTAGATGCCCAATAACAGCGCAATAATTGGAAGAGTTAAAGGGAATCGCGCGAATAATTAACATCGTCATATATGCAATTCGTAGGATGAGGCTTTGCCTATCAGTTAAAAGCTCAAACGTGCACTAAAATAGAGCAGTATGGACGTCCCCGTCAATATTGCTTAAGAGGTGCACCAAAATGGTACATTAGGGACTTTCCGCATAGCCCGAGACTGGAACTAGCGTAACGATTGGATTCACCTTCGCTATTAACCTGATACGCGGATGACGAGTTGGATATCGTGATGTTCATGTCTAGTTTCGAGCACGGTGTGGCCATGCACGCGGCACCAAGCGGGAATATCTTCGAGCGACCCAGGATCTGTCGCAAGAACCTTGAGAATCGTTCCGGGAGTCAACTGTTTGATTCTCTCCTGCGTCCGAATGACGGGGAGGGGACAAAGAAGCCCACGCGCATCGACAATCTTGAGCGGTTGGTTAGGAGCCGACATGCCAGCTAGGTTCGAGTTCGTTCGGTGCCATGGGGGTCACCTCGATGTCGCGCGTTAGGCCGGTGACGGACGCGACCGTCACCAACAGCTTGTCGGCGGCCCTTCCTTGACTGTATCGAGCCACAATGCGTGCGGCGAGTTCGATATCAGTCGTCGTCGGGTTACCGTCGATCAGCGCGAGTGGACCGGGATAGTCGGTAACATTAAGGTGAGTGAACTGATTGCGGTAGCCGGCTAAGAATCGATTTTCGCCCTCCTCGCGACCGATAATTAGTTTGAAGTGAGGCCTTGGCCGTATGTGTCGACCAATTTTTAGTAGCATGATGTCGTCCAATTCGTAGTCCCTCGAGTCTCGAGCCTGCCAGAGGTCCTGGAGTTTGTTTGAATACGTTTCATCGGTGAGGAAACAACATCCGCCCGCAGGCTGTGCGTAGTCGCTAAAACCAAATTTTTCCGCGAGTTCCATTTGTGGTTTCCGGCTACGCCCGTGAAACCCGAATAATTGGTCGCGGTTTACCCAACCTTCTCGTTCCGGAAGAGTCGGCGGCAGGTTGAGTGCGCACAGTGGCCGTAGAAGTCTGTCGTTGGCGCCGGACTCCTTGGCAATGATCGGCATCGTTTCCCGCCGTTGGGATTTAGGTCGTTGGCCGATCACTTCGCCTGTCAAAACGAAATCGAAATCCAGATCGTCTATCAGTCCAAGTTCCAGAGTTTTACCTACCATGAAGATTTTGCAGTCGAGACAAGGGTTAAGGTTCTGGCCGTAGCCGTGTCGGGGATGCAAAACAACGTCTTTGTAGTCCTCGGAGATGTCGATAACGTGTAATTTGATACCGAGTTGTTCTGCCACCCACAACGCATTGTTGCGTTTGGGCTTTTCGTGTTTGCGATCGCGAATCGCGTGGGTATGCCCCTCGACGCAAAAACCGGTAAAAAAGTTGACCCCTTCAACATGAATGCCTTGTTCCTGTACGACGCGTGCGGCGAGCATCGAGTCGAGTCCACCCGAAATGAGTGCGACAGCTCGGCGTTGAGGTCGAGGGATCGTGCGCATGAATGTTATTTTAAGCGAAATTCTCTGTTGGTCGGTGGATTGAAAGCATTACTGCAACGGGTAACCAAGGCTCAGGTATCGGTGGGGGACGATGTCGTTGCCAAAATCGGTCCGGGACTATTGATTTTCCTAGGCGTCGTCCGAGGCGATACGAAAGAAACGGCTGAATGGATGGCACGCAAGACTCTTTCGATCCGTATTTTTGCTGACGAGAAACAGGCTATGAACCTATCTGTTGTGGATGTCGCTGGAAGTCTGTTGGTGGTCTCTCAATTTACGCTAGCCGCAGAAACTTTGCGTGGAAACCGGCCGAGCTATAGCTCGGCCGCAGAGTCTGCTGACGCTGAACGGTTATACGAGCACTACGTCGAGATGTTGCGGCGCGAAACGGATCAAGTCGAAACGGGATCGTTTGGTTCTGATATGCGGGTTGCGCTAGAAAATGATGGGCCGGTTACGATTCTTCTCGACCACGAGTAGCGAAACGCGACAGGAAGATTCCAAGCTCGAATAGCGCCCACATCGGGATGGCCAACAGAACTTGGGAGATCACGTCAGGAGGCGTTAAAAGCATGCCGATAAAGAAGCATCCGACCAACACATAAGCTCGTTTCTTTGCCATGGATTCAGGCGAAGCGAAACCTGTCATGACCAACAGAACCGTAGCGATGGGGATTTCGAACGCCAACCCGAATGCGAGGAACATCTTGACGATGAAATCCAGGTACGGGCTGATGTCCGTCATCCACGTTACGAATTCCATATTGACGCTCGCAAAAAAACCGAACACCAACGGGAAGACGAGGTAGTAGGCGAATGCGGTGCCTAAGTAAAAAAGAGCAATACTGGAAACAAGCAGCGGAGTTGCAAAGTGTTTCTCACGTAAGTAGAGACCAGGGGCGATGAACCCCCAGGCTTGGTGGAGAATTACGGGCATCGCAAGAAAAATAGCCGCCAGGATCGCCAGCTTGAATGGTGTTAGAAATGGCGACGCGACGTCGGTTGCGATCATCGTGCCACCTTCGGGAAGATGCGCCAGCAACGGCGTGGCGATGAATTCAAAGATGAGCGTATTAAAGTAGAAAGTCGGTATAAAAAGCAGGCCAACGACTAGTAGTGACTTGAGGATACGGCTACGAAGCTCGAGCAAGTGTGAGAGAAAAGGTCGTTCATCGTTGTCGACAGCCTGATCGTGATCGGCTGCGGATTTTTCGGTCTTAGGATTGGTGGCCTCGTCAGCCACCGGCGGTTGCCCCCTCTTTATCGTCTGTGGTGGTGTCAGAGGTTAGCTGCCGCGCGATGGGGTCGATAGAGTCTGTCACCCCATCCATTTCGGTCTTTACGTCCTGTTCCAAGCGGTTGATTTCCTCTTTGATCTGTTCGTCGTGCAATTGACGACGAATATCGTCCATGCCGACTTCCTGTTCTATTTCCGTTTTGACGCTGTAATAGCTCCGTCGTAATCGACCGAACCAAAGTCCCAGCGTTCGAATTGCGGTGGGTAAACGCTCCGGCCCGAGCACCACCAACGCGACGGCGCACACAAGCACGAGTTCCGGGAACGCAATATCAAACATTCGTATCCTGTTTGGGCGCATCGTCGGAGTCGGTTTCGCTGGAAACGTTTTCCACGTCGCCTGTAGCTGACGAATCAGTGCTGGCTTTCTCCTCGTCGTTGTTGTCGGACAGTGCGGATCGAAAACCTCTGATAGCGCCCCCAAGGTCGGGGCCCAAGTTTTTGATTCGTTTGGCACCGAAAATGATGATGACGATCGCAAGTACGATCAGTAATTCTGTGACACCGAAAGACATAACAATCTCCCTCTCGTTCTAAGAGTGACCGATCATTATAGACCCCTGGCGCAAACGTTATTAGGTCGTGGAAAGAACGACCGGGGCGGTAAATTAACCGCGGCCCACCAGAACTGAACCTACCAATGTTGCGGCGATGCCGGCGGTTGCAGTCATGTTATCTCCGCCGATAGCGATCACCTCCATGAACGATTCCCAAAGTAATCCCACACCAGCAACCACTAACACCGCGCCAGCGACGCGGGCGCGTCGTCGTCGTCGTCGTTCCGAAAGTAGCGCCGAGGTGAGATTTTCCATGGCTTGTTTTTGTTCGACCGCGAGGCGTCCCAGCTCGGGCAATTGACGCGACCCCGTTATGAGCAGCTCGGGAATGCGCGGAAGGAGCTCTATAAGCCCGGGGCCTTGATCTACTACCGTTTTGAGTATGGCTCCCGGGCCGTAGTGTTCACGCGTCCATTTATCCATGAAGGGTTTTGCCGTTGCCCATAAATTGAGATCTGGATATAGCTGTCGTCCCAGGCCTTCGATATTCAATAGAGTTTTCTGTAACAACACCAATTGCGGTTGGACTTCCATATCGAACCGACGAGCCGCCGAGAAGAGGGCAATTAAAAAGGATCCAAACGATATCTCTGCCAGGGGGCGCTGAAAAAAGGGTTGACACAACTGCCGAATCGTCGATTCGAATTCGCGCGCATCGGTCTTACCGGAGATCCAACCGGACTCACTGTGGAGTTTTGCGATCTCAGCGTAGTCTTCGTTGAAAAACGCGACGATATTCCGCGCGAGGTAGGCTTGGTCCTCTTTGGTCAGTTGTCCGATGATGGCGCAATCGACAGCGATGTAGCTGGGGTTGGCCGGATCGGAAACGTCGACGAAAATGTTTCCAGGATGCATGTCGGCATGAAAAAAGTTGTCGTTGAATACCTGCAAAAAAAAAGTTTCGACGCCGCGCTCGGCTAATTTTTTAAGATCTGTCCCACACCTGCGTAAAGTTTCGAGGTCCGATATCGGCACGCCCTTTACCCGCTCCATGACGAGGACGTTCACAGAAGACAAATCGTCGTAGATCTTCGGTACGTACAACAAAGACGACGTTTCAAAGTTTCGTCGTAACCGGACCGTGTTTGCCGATTCCCGCAATAAATCGAGTTCTGCAAGGATGGTTTTTTCGTAATCCTCAACGATGCGAATCAAATGCAATCGGCGGGCATCGGAAAAAAAACGTTCGAGCAACTTTGCCAATGCGAGGATGAGAGCTAGGTCTTTTTTAATGACGCCTGCGATACCGGGCCGTATGACTTTGACGACAACCTCTTCGCCGCTGGTCAGGGTGGCTTCATGCACTTGTGCAAGTGACGCGGAGGCGAGGGGTTGCTCCGAAAAAGTCGCGAAAGAGTCTGTAAGAGGCCGCCCGAGCTCCGTTTCGATCGTGGCAATCGCCATCGCACTTGGGAATGGCGGGACCCGGTCTTGGAGGCGCGCGAGCTCGTCGGCGTATTCTTCGGGCAACAAATCTCGTCGCGTTGAGAGGAGTTGTCCAAACTTGATGAACACGGGTCCAAGGCGTTCGATAGCAAGCCTGCATCGTTTTGCTTCGGACGTCTGGGGAGTAGGAAGCAATGACGTGGGGAACAGATGCCGTGTCCAATGGTCTATTTGAAATTGTTGTGGAATCGTATCCAGCCGAAACCGCACCGCAGTTGCGAGAATCTGTACTCCTCGACGTAGCGGAATCAACGTTCTTCTGCCTCTTTGAAACGTTTTTGTAATGCTTCAACCGCCGATGTTAATTCTTCGATGGAAGATTTGAGTTCGTCGATCTCGGCTCGGTTTGCGGCACCGGTAGTACGGCGGGTGACTTCGTTTGCCACGCCCTCGACAGCCGATCGCATCGCGCCCACGCCTACTTCGGCGGCAGAGCGCATCTGATCGGTTAATTGTTGTGCCTCCAGCGCGGGCTTGAAGACGCGTCGAAAGTCTTCCAGTAACGTCAAATCACCGTCAAGCGAGACCACATCGGTGTGTTTCCCCAACATGACTTCAAAGATTCCCGAAATCGAACCGCTTACCTTTAGGTCTGGGGTAGGATCAATGTTCCCGAGGACTCTGGCCTTACCCCCGGTGAATCGAAATGACAAATTCAACCCGGTGGCGTCAATCACTATGCACTTTTCGTCGAGCCTCTCGATGGCTTCTCTGGCGCCGTCGTCGAGGCTGTTTTTGGCGCGCAGTACGGCTTCAATCGCGGTGGCGGTGGTGGATTCAATGAGGGTCATTTTTCAGCTCGATGAATGGCGACTAAGCCGCCCAATAAATTTTCGTAACGAACCTCACGGAAACCGGCGTCCGTGATGATGCAGTTTAGTTCCGATTGATTCGGATGGACGTCTATCGACTCTATTAGGTAGCGATAGGGCGCGGAATCCCCTGCGATCAGTTGTCCTGCAATGGGCCAAGACTGCTGATACAACCTGTAGGCTCTGTTCAGCAAAGGGTGTTTTGTCTTGGAGAACTCGAGAATGACGAGGATTCCACCAGGTTTCAAGATACGGTGACACTCGGTCAGTGCGCAGTCCTTATTCGTCATATTGCGTAAACCAAATGCGATAGTAATCGCATCGAAATAGCAGTCCGGAAAGGGTAACTTTTCAGCATCTGCGACCGTCATCTGAATCCATGCATAACCTGAATCGATGAGCTTATCGCGACCAACATTGGTCATTGATTCGTTGATGTCCGCGAGAATTACTTGGCCTTCGTGGCCGACCACATCGGCAAGAAGAGCGCAAAGATCGCCTGTACCGCCAGCGACATCAAGTACCTTTGATCCCGGTCTTAACGATGTGGTCTCGATGGCGATACGTTTAAAAATTCGGTGGAGTCCAAACGACATCACGTCGTTCATGACGTCGTAACGATCGGCGACGGTTCGAAAAACATTTCCCACGCGCCGGGTTTTTTCGTCAGGCTCGACGAAATCGTAGCCGAAATTCACTCGATCCTCATTCACGATTCGACCTCTGGTTTCCACTGTCCGACGGGAATCGTGGGTAATCGGGACGCATTAGCTGACCGCAATTCAACAATGTATTTTTCCCAGTATTCTTCTTGGTGACGGGATAGATCTGCGAGGTAGTCCCAAGAATAGATACCGGTGTCGTGTCCATCACTGAAAACAATTCGTAGCGCATAATTCCCAATCGATTCCATCGAATCGATGGCGATGTGTTTCTTTCCCGTTTGTAGCTTCCGTTCTGACTCGGAATGACCACGGACTTCGGCTGATGGCGAGTAAACGCGTAAAAGTTCCGCCGGTAAAAGCGAGTCGACGCCATCGGCATAACAAAGTTCGAGCGTTCGGGACGCAGCGTGATACGTGATCGATTGGGGGTTCACGGGCTCACCTACAAGATATACCGCGACAGATCTTGATCGGTAACCAAGCTCTCCAAGTGGTCGTTAACGTAGGCCACGTCGACGTGGAGTGAATTGGTTGTATCGCCGGCGCTGAACGAAACCTCGTCCATCAAACGCTCCATGACTGTGTGCAACCTGCGTGCACCAATGTTCTCTGTATTTTCGTTTACCTGCCAGGCGAGCTCAGCAATTCGCGTTAGCGCTTCCTCAGTGAAGGTAACCTCGATTCCTTCGGTGCCAAGCAACGCAACGTACTGTTCGACGAGAGACGCGTCTGGCTCCGTAAGGATTCGATTGAAATCCGACGGCGTTAGTGGGTGCAGCTCCACGCGAATTGGTAAGCGTCCTTGAAGCTCAGGTATAAGGTCGGATGGTTTGGCTAGATGGAACGCCCCTGAGGCGATGAAGAGAATGTGATCGGTACGGATCATCCCGTACTTAGTCGAAACCGTGCAGCCTTCAATAAGCGGCAATAGGTCTCGCTGGACGCCCTCGCGCGAAACGTCGGCACCGACGTGATCAGACCTCCGGGTGACTTTGTCAATTTCATCTAAGAATACAATGCCTGTTTGTTCCACGGCGTCAACGGCCTGGGTCTTGATCTCGTCTTCGTTCACCAGCTTTATTGCTTCTTCTTCACGGAGACGACGATAGGCGTCGCGTATTTTTAGCCGGGCACTCTTTGTTTTACCTGTGGGCAGACTCGAGAACATATTCTGCAACTGGCTGGTCATTTCCTCCATTCCTGGAGGCGCCATGATCTCCACACCTATTTGTGCGGTCTCAACATCAATTTCTATTTCACGATCATCGAGTTCTCCTTCGCGAAGTTTTTTTCGAAATTTCTGCCGGGTGTCTGAGCCCTTTTTCTCGCCGTTGTCATCACTCGGCGTCGTTCTAGGTTCCGGCAAAAGTGCGTCGAGAATCCGCTCCTCGGCCGCGTCGTCGGCTCGGTGCTGGACCTTTTCCAGCTCGGTTTCGCGCAACATTTTCACCGCCATGTCTGCAAGATCGCGGACGATCGACTCGACATCTCTTCCGACATAGCCGACTTCAGTGAATTTTGTTGCTTCAACTTTCATGAAAGGAGCGTTGGCAAGCCGCGCTAATCGTCGGGCGATTTCGGTTTTACCGACCCCCGTGGGACCGATCATTAAAATGTTCTTCGGAGTGACCTCCTCGCGTAAATCCTCGTCGAGTTGCATACGGCGCCAACGATTGCGCAAGGCGATTGCGACCGCTCGCTTAGCGTCGTCCTGGCCAACGATGTGGTGGTCGAGTTCGTGGACGATTTCTCGAGGAGTCATCATGATTTAGCGTCGAGAGTCTCGATGGTGGTTGAGTGATTGGTGTAAACGCAGATCTCGGCAGCGATCGCCAGAGCTCTGGAGACGATCTCTTCAGCATTCAGTTCGGTGTTATCGAGCAAAGCCTTGGCTGCAGCTTGAGCATAAGGACCACCCGAACCAATGGCGATGAGTCCGTCTTCGGGCTCTATCACATCGCCGTTGCCGCTGATGATGAGCGAGGATTCTTCATCAGCAACGGCCAGCAAGGCTTCGAGTCGACGGAGTGCCCGGTCCGCACGCCAGTCTTTTGCTAATTCGACAGCAGCTCGAGTGAGGTTGCCCTGATATTTATCCAAGTTAGCCTCGAACCGTTCGAATAGGGTAAACGCATCGGCCGTACCGCCGGCAAAGCCGGCGATCACACGGTCTTCAGATAAGCGCCGGACCTTCCGGGCATTACTTTTCATGATCGTGTCGCCTAATGAGACTTGACCATCACCCCCTAGGGCCACTTTGCCTGGTCGACGAACAGATACGATGGTTGTACCGCGAAATTGTTCCATGAGAGCCTAATAACTGACGGGGTCTATCCATAGTGGGGAGCGAAACCGCGAAATTCAACCGTCGCGAGGAGGACGCTCGAGTACCAGCGCTGATATTTTCTTGGTTCTGAGCGCCGACATGACCTTGCGGGTTTCGCGCCGGGATGTATACGGTCCCACCAAAACGCGAAACCATCGATCTTCACCGACCAGCCTCACCTCAGAGGTGGTTGCCGCCAATCCCGCTAAGATCAGCTCAGCGCGCAACGCGTCGGCTTCGTCTTGTTTACGAAATGATCCTGCCTGAAGCAAATATTCTCTTGCGGCCGCACTTTTTGTAGTGCTCGTTTCATAAGGATTGGTATTCACTGCAACGTCGTTCGTGGGAAGTGTCTCCCAGAATTCGTAGCGCGTGGGTGACGAGTCTGGTCCGCGCGTGTTGTTGGTACGTTGTGAACTAGTTGCAGAGTCAAGGGTGAGCGATGGAACTAGCGAAATGCCTACCGTACCCAAGATCCCGACCGCGATACCGGCGAAAAAGGACTTGGTGCTAAAACCGGTGAGTTTAGTTCGGCGACCTTTTTGAGCCGATCCTCGTGCGCGACTGTTACGTTTCTTAGCATTGACGGCCATGTGGGAACCATACTATCGATCGGAGATCGTGGTTGAACAAATTTAGAATGTATCGATAGGATCGACATCGATGGACCAACGGACAGAATTCTGGTTTGGTGCTTTGCTCTCGACAGCTTCGAGTGCGCGCTGTATCTCCGACCTGCGACGCGAGACCAACAAGGCCTGATGACGAAAACGACCGCTTTTTCTCGCGAGCGGTGCTGTGACGGGTCCCAACGCTTCAATGTCAAATGTTGCGACGATCGCAAGGAGCTGGAGGAGAAAGGCCTCGGATTCGTTGGAATTCGATGCGTCTGCGCGAAGCATCGCCATGACCGTGAACGGCGGTAATTGGGCGATTCGCCTGTGCTGCATTTCGGTCTTTGTAAAACCGTCGTACCCGTACTCTGTTAGCGCCACAAGATTGGGATTGGCCGGGTCATAGGACTGTATCCAAACCTCGCCAGGTCTTTCGGCACGCCCGGCGCGACCGGCTACCTGAGTAATGAGCTGAGCGGTGCGTTCAGGGCCTCGGAAGTCTGGAGATAGGAAACCGTTGTCGGCGTTCACAACGGCAACCAGCGTGACGTTGGGGAGGTGATGACCCTTTGCAAGCATTTGAGTCCCAACAAGAATGCGCCTGGACGGGTTGGTTAAGGTAGAGAATAGGTTTTGTAGTTGGGTTTGAGATCGGGTGGTATCCCTGTCTACCCGCACCGTGGGGACGTCAGGAAATTCTGTCTTAAGAGTTTGTTCGACGCGTTGGGTCCCTGCACCGAGCGCAACGATTTCCTCGCTCGCGCATTCCGGACATGTGTTTGGAGTTGGGTAGCGACGCAGACAATGATGACATTGAAGTAGTTTGGGTGATTGATGGAGAGTAAGCCGAACATCACAGGCGTCGCACTCGGCCCGCCAGCCGCAACGTGAACAACATAGGGTCGGCGCGTACCCGCGTCGATTGATGAAAACCAGGACTTGCGCGTTGTTATGCAAGTGCTGCCGCATAACGGTCAACAACGGTTCGCTTAACCCTCCATTGAGGCGTTCACCCCGGATGTCCACGACGCGAAACGTGGGCATTTTTCGACTACCGGGTCGAACAGAAATCCGTGCCATCGAGTACCTTTTTCGGTCGACGTTGGCGATGGTCTCGAGCGACGGCGTAGCACTTCCTAGAACGCACGGAATGCCCAGCATTTGGGCGCGGATGACGGCGACGTCTCTGGCCGAATAGCGCAATCCTTCAGTTTGCTTAAAAGAGGGGTCATGTTCTTCGTCTACTACGATTACGCCTAAAGCTCGAAAATTCGAGAATATAGCCGAGCGTGTTCCAATGAGGATTTGATGCTCTCCACTGGCGACGCGAGCCCAAGTTCTAAAACGTTCCCGGTCTGACTCCGCGGAATGAATAACCCCGGCTGCGCCAAAACGTTCGACAAACCGAGCAGTTGTTTGCGGGGTCAGAGCGATTTCGGGAACGAGCAGGAGGGCTTGTTTCTTCTGCTTCAACGCGTTTTCAATGACGCGCAGATAAACCTCAGTTTTGCCGCTACCCGTCACACCGTAAAGCGTATGTACCCCGAATTGGTCGAGGTTAGCCGTGATGGCTCGAATGGCCGCGGTTTGTTCGGAAGTAGGTTTGATATCGGAAGGACTGATTCTGTAGTCTGCTCGTTCGTCTTGCGAAACGATCGCGCCTCTTTCCTCAAGTTTCCTGAGCAACGGGAGCGTAGCCCCAAACTTTCGAGCTTCGTCCGTGGTGACTGGACCTGCATTCGCGAGAGACTCCCACAATCGACGTTGTCGAGGTGCTCTAGCGAGCGACGTCGGAGTTGACTTCCCGACGACGATCCAGATTAACGGTGGCTCGAATTCAGTGGGATTGCCACGCCGCGCAAGGGTTGGAATTAAGGCCGCATATACGGCCCCGATCGGATGGTGATAATAATCAGAAAGCCACGATGCAAGTTTTAGCAAGTCCGCTGTGAGAATGGGAGCAGCATCGAGGATATCTTCGATGGGTTTCATTGATCGCGTTGGATGATCCGACAGGGCCGTCACGATACCTACAACGTGGGATTTTCCGAAAGGCACTCGGACCCGTGTTCCCGGTAATGGAGCAGGCAAATCACTTGGCAATGAGTACTCAAAAGTCGTCCTGAGAGGCCTGGGTACGGCCACGTGTACGACGGAACCCGAGGTTGCGTCCAAATTACCTATTGCCTACACTGCGCCGCCCGATCACAAACGGCCGGACGGTAGCGCTGTGAAAAATGAGGTTCATCCTGAGTACTCGGACATCACGGCCACCTGCAGTTGCGGCAACGTGATCAAAACGCGATCCACCATAGGTCGTGATATCCACCTTGAAGTTTGTTCAGAGTGTCACCCGTTCTATACCGGTAAGCAAAAGATTGTTGATTCCGGTGGTCGGGTAGAACGCTTCCGTCAACGTTTTGGGGACCGGTCGAGTAAAACGCCGACCTGATTTCCCGGATAAGTTCAGGAACTTCTGAGGCCGCTGGTGTTAGCCTTAATTTGTCGGAACAAGAAAGTCTACGCCGTGAAGCGCACTCTTTTACTCATCACGATTTTGTTCACCGCAACTGGTGCCATGGGCGCCGGCGCCGGCAAGAAAATGTACGACGAGTTCGTCGAGAACGGACAGATATATCCGCATGACGGTTGGCAAGACTACGTAACGAACCTTGGACACAAGTTATTGCAATATGCCTCGGGTGCCCCCGAGAAATATAAGTTTACCGTTCTCGATAATGCGCAGATCAACGCATTTGCAACACCTGACGCGTTCATATTTGTGAACCGCGGATTGCTCGCGTTTCTCAGTTCGGAGGAACAACTTGCGGCTGTAATCGGCCACGAAATTGGTCATGTTGTCGGCGAGCATGCGCGTCGGCGTAAGGTCGCCAATCTGCTAGGAAAAACCGCCGGAATTGCCGCGGCGATGATAACGGGACGAGGCGAGTTATATGACGTTTCAAACGCTGCCACCACCACCCTATTATCTGGATACGGTCGGGAGATGGAACTAGAAGCGGATCGCTACGGCGCGGAATTTCTCGCTCGCTCGGGTTATAACCCACTTGCCATGATTGAAGTCGTGCAAGTCTTGAAGGACCAAGAATTGTTCTCTAAGCAGGTCGCGAATCGGCCATCCACTTACCATGGGCTATTCTCGTCGCATCCAAAAAATGATAAGCGACTGCATGAGGTGGTTGCGTACGCCCAAAGCCAGTTACCGGATCAAGTTACTGAGCAAATTGGAGATTTTTGGTCCTTAATTGATGGATTAGCGTATGGAGACGAAGCCGCGGCTGGGATAGTTAGAGGCCAAACTTTTTATCACGGGGGATTGAGGATTGCGGTCGATTTCCCGGAAAATTGGACCGTGACGAATACCGCATCCCAAGTTTTGGGCAAAGCACCGGGAGGAAAGAAAGAGGCCCAAATAAGCGTTGCTCGGCATGAACCGGTAAAACGTAAAAGTCCGGAAGAATACATTGTCGACGTCCTGAAACGGGATGACGTTGTTAATGGATCAGAACTCGAACTCAACGGTCTCAAAAACTACGTTGGCGAGCTTGAAGCCGAAGATTCCGAAACTCCGGTAGCGCTGATCGGTATCATATATCGAGGCAAGCACGTGTTTTTGTTTCGGGGGGAGGCTGGTCCTGACATTGATGCCGACGCATTCCGTATTGTTTTCATTGAGACGCTCAAGACGCTTCGAGGAATGACTGCTGCAGACGTGCAAATGGCGAACACGCGACGCTTAAAAGTCTTAGTCGCGGACCCTCACGACACCTATGCCAAATTGGCGCAGAGAACCGCGATTGCGCGGTACCCAGAGGAGTCCTTGCGTCTATTAAATGGGGGTCACCCGCATGGCGAACCTCGCGCCGGAGATTTCGTAAAAATCGTCGAGTGAAATCGAGGCGGTGTTTTGTTTTTGAATCTGAAGCCCTTTGGTTTGTTACGTTAGGTTCGCTCCCAGATCGAACCGTAATGAGAAGGAGAGAAAAGTGACTTTGTCTCTATGGTGCCTCGTGATTGTTGCAGTGCTACCGTATGTTCTAGCGGGAGTTGGTGGTTATTTTCGACGGACGAATCTTGGCACTGTCGACAACGACAATCCGCGAGGCCAGGCTGCGTTATTAGAAGGTGCGGGCGCACGTGCATATGCGGCGCAGGCGAACGCATGGGAAGCATTAGCGCTTTTTCTTGTTGGGCTGGCGCTCGTGCATTTCACCGGAACTGCGGATCAAGCCGGGACTGCTTCGATGGTTTTTGTGATTGCCCGAATCCTGCACGCGGTTTTCTACATCCGCGGTGCTGCGACGCTGCGCTCGTTGAGTTTTTTTGGCGCGTTAGGCGCGTGGATTTGGTTAATTGTCATTGCAGCTTCGGGATAGCTTAGATAACTAACTAAAAGACGTCCTCGGGCCGCAAAACACTGGGTGTTGAATTGCTTTGCGGTCTTGCATCCGAAGTTGGAGTGTCTTCGTTAAAAAAATACTCGAAGATGGCATCTTCCTGATCAGGAGGGGCGAGGCGCCCAGTCCGTGGATCGATCTTCGCACTGACCACTCCTGCAGGTTGCGCAAACGACGTTTCGGGCGTGTTTTTTAGAGCTTCTCGCATAAAGTCGATCCAAATAGGTAGCGGTGTCGTTGAACCGTATTCCGTTGAACCGATAGGTCTGTGATTGCTAAATCCAACCCAGACAGAAGTCACGAGATCTGCATGGAAGCCGTTGAACCAGGTATCGGCTGCTTCATTTGTTGTCCCCGTTTTGCCCGACAGATCTGCTCTTTGCAGCTGGAGTGCACCACGTCCTGTTCCGCGCTTAATCACGTCGCGGAGCATTGAGTTGATGATAAAGACGTTTCGCTCGTCAACAACACGCGTCGCACTGTGCGGCGTAGGATCGGTGTTGGATTTGCAAGCGCGACATACTATTGGATGTTTGGGTTCAAAGATGACAGAGCCATCGAGGGCCTCGATGCGCTTGACGATGTGAGGCGTGATTTTGTAACCGCCGTTGGCGAAGATCGCGTAACCACTCGCCATTTCGAGAGGAGTTAACGCCATCGTCCCTCCCCCGATTGCGAGCTGCGTGTTACGTGGAAACGTATCGGTTTCGAACCCGAAACGGCTCACGTATCGCATCACCTTGCCGGCACCAACCTCAAGCAGGACGCGCATGGATACCAAGTTGATAGAACGGTACAGAGCTTCACGAAGTCGGGTAGGCCCATTGTATTCGCCGCTGTCATTTCTGGGCCGATAGAGTTGCTCGAGATTCTTGTCCTCAAAGACCAAAGGAGCGTCTAGGTACACGCTGGCTGGAGTTACTCCGTGTTCGAGAGCTGCGGAATAAACAAAAGGTTTGAAACTCGATCCGGGTTGACGAGCGGCTTGGACCGCGTGGTTGTATTGATTTCGCGAGAAATCAAATCCCCCAACCATTGCCGTTACGGCGCCAGAGCGTGGATTAAGGGCGACCAAAGCACCCTGAATATTGGGTATCTGGGCTAGGTGCCACTGCTCGTCTTTTGCTGTTATGTGAATTAGATCGCCTGGATCGAGGATTTCTCCTGCGCTGCGCGGTGTTCTGCCGCGACTGTCCGTATCGATATACGGGCGCGCCCACCGATAGCCTTCGCGAGAAATGACAACGGTGTCGCCGTTAGCACGTAGGACCTGGACGCCGTCGTCGCTGGTTGAAACCACTACTGCGGGTTCAAGTTCGCCGATCGGACGACGTGTTTCAAAGCTCTTTAAATAAGGATCCAAGGATTGTTCGTTGGCGGAAATGCGTACGCGACCGTAGGGGCCTCTATACCCATGGCGCCGATCATAGGCTTGTAGGTGAGTTCTGACTGCAGTCTGCGCGGTGGCTTGCTGCGCGGCGTCAATGGTCGTGTACACGACGAAACCGCTATAAATGTCACGTCCATAGCGCTCGATTAGGTCGCGTCGTATCCATTCGGCGGGGTAGGGGGCATCAAGATCGACGTCGCGATGGTGGACTTTCGCTGTGATCGGTGCGACGACGGCGGCCGTGTACTGTCGCTCGTTGATGATTCGGTTTTGGTGCATCCGGCGGAGTACTAAATTACGACGTTGTAACGCCCATGTCGGGCCGTTGATAGGATTTCCGGCCTCTGGGCGTTTGGGAATACCTGCCAACATAGCGAGTTGTGGAAGGTTCAGCTGTTGGGCGGATTTGCCGTAGTAGGTGTATGCGGCAGCCTGCAGCCCATAGGCACGTTTACCAAATGGAACGACGTTGATATAGAGCTCCAGAATCTCCTCTTTCGACAGCTCTTGTTCAATTTTGAGAGCCAATAGCATTTCTTTGAACTTTCGTACGAAGGTTTGTTCGCGCGATAGATCGGCGACGTTACGTGGCAGTTGCATCGTTATCGTTGAGGCGCCCGTGAGAACCGTAGAGTTAACCAGCAGCTTTACAACGTCGTTGGCGAGCGAGATCCAATCCACGCCACCGTGTTCGTAAAAGCGTTTGTCTTCGGTGTATACCAGCGCATCCTTGAAATATTGAGGAATATCTTGCAATTCGATCGGAATGAGCCGGCGGTTACCGAATTCCGCGAGCAATTCGCCCTCGTCGGCGTAAATTCGTAGCGGTGTTTCGAGTTGGTAGTGGCGGTAGGTTTCGGCATCAGGTATTTGCGGATCCAAATATAAAAAGACAGCCGCGAAGATCGTCACGCTTCCGCACGAGCCAATGCCAATAAGCCACAACAAATATTTGATGGTTTTTGTGTGCCGCACCATGGCCCTAGACACGAGGCCCCTGCATATTTGTCTCATCATGTGATCGACTCAGACAATTCATTTAATGGCGCGCGATCGAATACGTTGAGTGGGGACGAATGTACTCTTGAGCGTTACGTCGCGCTAGAACACCTCCAATATTCGTACTTAATGTCTTCAAAACGGCTTTTCGCCGCGCTTTTTGTGCCTTGGTCGTTAACGAAACGTCTTGCTAAAAGGATACAGATCGCGGCAAACGCGTGGTCACGAATTGGACTAAACGTTTGCTGTGTGTGTGGAAGCCACAGGGTAAAATCGACCTGGCATCTTTGACGAGGTTGTCATGAAACACACAAGCGTCTTTCTAGTCGGTCTTATGGCCGTCGGGAAGTCGAGCGTCGGTAGACAACTTGCGGACGAGCTCGGATATTCGTTCTACGATTCTGACCATGAAATCGAAATCCGTGCGGGTGCAGAGATCGCATGGATATTTGATGTCGAAGGTGAGAATGGATTTCGGGAGAGGGAAACCCAGGTCATTAACGAGCTAACGCCTATGGATCGGATCGTACTCGCGACGGGAGGTGGTGTGGTCTTACGTGAAGAGAATCGGCGTGTACTTTCCGATCGAGGGTACGTTGCCTACCTTACAAGCCCAATAAGTCTTTTGGCGGAGCGTACTCGAAAGGACCGTAGAAGGCCGCTGTTAAGGGATGTGGACCCCGCGGCGACACTGGAGACGTTCGCGCGCGAACGGGGACCCTTGTACGAGAGCGTTGCGGATTGCACGTTCATGACGGACGGATCAAGCATCCGAAAAGTCGCACGAGAGGTTGCCCAGTGGCATCGGGACGCCATTGAAAAGGCGGAATCGTAAGATGGTTGCGCATGTTGACATCGTTTTAAACGAAGATCGCGGATATCGCGTCCTAATCGGGTCGGGGGTGATAAACAGAAAGGCATCTTGGCTCGACGCGCTTGGTTCCAGGGTGGCGGTGATAACGAATGCAACCGTCGCGGACTTGTATCTGGATACTTTGACCTCCGCGATAGATCGAGATCTTGACGTGATCGAGATCGGTGATGGTGAAGAATTCAAGAGTCTCAAGACATTTTCCCAAGTGATCGATCGTCTCGTCGACGGCGGTCACAACCGCGATAGTACAATCATCGCGATGGGCGGCGGTGTCGTCGGGGATGTCGCAGGCTATGTGGCGGCGAGCTACCAACGAGGCGTCGGGTATGTGCAAGTACCAACCACGTTGCTCGCCCAAGTCGATTCGTCGGTGGGTGGAAAGACGGCCGTCAACCATTCGTCAGGGAAAAACTTAATCGGCGCCTTTTATCAACCGAATCGGGTTATTGCGGATACCGATACGCTTAATTCGCTCCCGGATCGAGAATTCCTAGCGGGAATTGCTGAAGTTATTAAATACGGCGTGATAGGCGATCCGGAGTTTTTTGGCTGGCTGGAAGCGAATGTGGAAGCCCTGTGTGCCCGGGAGCCAAGTGCCATGGAATATGCGATCTGCCGCTCTTGCCAACTAAAAGCGGCGATCGTTGTTGAGGATGAGCGCGAAATAGGTGTCAGGGCGAAGTTGAACTTCGGCCATACATTTGCCCACGCCATAGAAACGGCGACAGATTTTAGGTCCTATTTACACGGAGAAGCCGTCGCGATTGGCATGGTCATGGCGGCGGATTTGTCGGTGCGAATGAATCTCTGTCAGTCCGACACCGCAAACCGAGTTAGGCGGTTGATCGAGGTGTATGGACTGCCCGTGGTAGCCTCCCAATGCCCCGCCTCACTGATGCTAGAGGCTATGGCAATGGACAAAAAAGTGATTGGAGGGCGAATGCGGTTTGTGTTGGCAAAACGAATCGGAGAAGTATCTGTTGAAAGCGATGTTCCTCAGGGAAAACTAGAGCAAACGCTCGCTGCAGGGACGAAGTTGTCTCGGGACTAAAGCGCCGTGATGATGCCTTATCCCGGTAATATTGAAGATCCCATCAGGTGTCGATCGATGGACTGAGCAGCCTCTCGCCCTTCGTTTATTGCTCTCACGACAATGTTCTGACCACTCCGACAGTCACCTGCCGCGAAGACCTTGGAGATACTTGTTTGATACGTGCCTTTGTCCGCGGCGTAGTTAGATCTTTGATCGAGATCTACGCCGAGGGCTTCGGATAAATAATGTTCCGGCCCTAAAAAGCCCATCGCCAAAATAACCAAATTGGTGTCCCAAGTCCGTTCTGAATTGGGTAAGGTTGTGCGTTGCCCTCCCGCGTAATCAAGATCGACGGTTTTAATGCCCGCCACATTACCGTGACCATCGTCGATAAATTCAAGCGAATCGATCGCCCATGCTCGCGGGTCACCACCAAATTTCGCCGCCGCCTCTGCGTGGCCGTAGTCGACCTTAAAAACCACGGGGTCCTCGGGCCATGGGTTAGTCGGCGATCTTTCCTTGGGGGGCGCAGGAAATACTTCGAAATTGGTCAGCGAACGACAGCCGTGTCGGAGCGATGTACCTAGACAATCGGTGCCCGTATCGCCCCCACCAATGACGATGACGTCTTTATCGTGCGCGTCAATGTATTGGCCATCCTCTAGATTTGAGTTTAAAAGACTGCGCGTATTTTTCGTCAGAAAATCCATTGCAAAGTGGATGCCATTCAAATTCCGACCGGGTATCGGTAGGTCTCGAGGCGTAGTTGCCCCGGTGGTTAGAAGAAGCACGTCGTTTTCTGCGATGAGCTTAAATACGTCAAACGTGTTACCCGAACCGTCTCCGACGTCGATTCCGGTCTTGAATTCAATGCCTTCATGTTGGAGGAGGTGGATACGGCGTTCGACGACCGCTGTTTTATCGAGCTTCATATTGGGTATCCCGTACATCAACAAGCCACCGATTCGATCGGCTCGCTCATAGACGATTACCGAATGGCCAACGCGATTAAGTTGCGCTGCCGCTGCTAAGCCAGCGGGTCCCGATCCGACTATGGCGATAGATTTTCCCGTTCGAGAAAGTGGGGGGCGTGGGGTTACCCACCCTTCTTCGAAGCCGCGGTCGATGATTGCCATCTCGATGTTCTTGATGGTGACGGGTGGATCGGTAATCCCCAGCACACAACTTCCCTCGCATGGCGCGGGGCATACTCGCCCAGTAAATTCCGGAAAGTTGTTGGTTGCGTGTAATCGATCGAGGGCATCACGCCATTGGCCTCTGTATACGAGATCGTTCCATTCTGGAATAAGGTTGTGTATGGGACAGCCGGCTCTACCAATACGATGCTCGCGAGGCGCGTTGGATTGGCAAAAAGGGACACCGCAATCCATGCAGCGAGCTCCCTGTTTCTCAAGGTGCGCTGTGCCCGGTTGCGTATAGATCTCGTCGAAGTCGAGAAGGCGTGAGTCCGCGTCTCGGTACGGAGCAGCTTCGCGTTGAAATTCGATAAAACCGGTGGTCTTACCCATGATTAGCTGTGTGTTGTATGGCCATGGCTAATTAGCCCAACCACTCTCGTTCTCTGCAATCTCTGCAGCCAATTTCTGTTCTTCTAGTACCCGCTTGAAGTCAGTGGGCATCACCTTAACGAATGCGCTAACGGATGCAGCCCAGTCGTCGAGCAATGCATTTGCTTTAGTCGAACCTGTATAGATTGCATGTTTATCGATCAATACCTTTAATGCGTCGACGTCACCTCGTGCCTCTACCCTTTCGAGTTCAACCATATCTGTATTGCAGTAATTGGAGAACGATCCGGCTGGATCGTATACGTACGCGGTACCACCGCTCATGCCGGCAGCAAAGTTCCTACCCGTCGGACCGAGGACGACGACCATTCCCCCGGTCATGTACTCGCAACCATGGTCTCCGACACCCTCAATTACGGTATGCGCTCCACTATTACGGACGCAGAAACGTTCGGCCGCCACACCTCGAAAGAAACATTCGCCCGCGGTTGCTCCGTATAAGGCAACGTTGCCGATTAATACTTGCTCTTCCGCGACAAAACGGCTTGCTTTGGGTGGATAAATGATCAGCCTTCCGCCTGAAAGCCCTTTGCCCACATAATCGTTGGCATCGCCCTCGACTTCGAGGGTGACACCCTTAACAAGCCAAGCTCCAAAGCTTTGTCCGGCACTGCCGTTGAATTTAAAGTGGATGCTGTCGTCGGGCAGCATCTCTGCTCCTCGCCGACAAATGATCTTGTTGGATAGCATCCCGCCGACGACTCGATTTGTGTTCCGGATATCGAGTTCAGCGCGAACCCTTGTACCGTTAGCGAGCGCGGGTTCGGCGAGTTCGATGAGCCTGTTATCAAGCGCGTGGTCCAAACCGTGATCTTGTTCGTGGATGCAAAAAACACCGAGACAATTTTCGGGTTCTTCTGCTTTGCTGAGTACCCGTGACAGATCGAGGCCTTTTGCTTTCCAATGGTCAACCGCGGGCTCGACGTCCAACACGTCGACTTTCCCAATCATCTCGTTAACGGTACGGAAGCCAAGTTCGGCCATGAGCAATCGCAGTTCCTTTGCGACCATGAAAAAATAGTTCACGACATGTTCGGGTGCTCCTGCAAATTTCTTGCGCAGCCCGGGATCCTGCGTCGCGATGCCAACGGGACAGGTATTTAAATGGCATTTGCGCATCATGATGCATCCCAGCGCCACTAAAGGGGCGGTCGCGAAACCAAACTCCTCGGCCCCAAGGCAGATGGCAATGGCTACGTCTCGTCCAGTTTTCAACTGCCCATCGGTCTGCAGCACCACACGTGAACGCAAATTGTTCATCACCAGGGTTTGATGCGCTTCAGCAACACCAAGTTCCCAAGGCACACCTGCGTGCTTGATAGATGTTAAAGGTGACGCGCCCGTACCACCGGTATCGCCCGCAATGACGAGGTGATCGCTCCGCGCTTTAGTGACCCCGGCCGCGACTGCACCGACGCCGATTGCCGCTCCCAATTTGACACTGATACGCGCTGAAGGGTTCGCATTCTTGAGGTCGTGGATTAGCTGTGCGATGTCCTCGATGGAATAAATATCATGGTGAGGTGGCGGACTGATTAACCCAACGCCTGGAGTTGAGTGCCGGATGCTGGCTATGTAGTCGTCGACCTTACTGCCGGGTAATTCGCCCCCTTCACCGGGTTTCGCACCCTGAATGATCTTGATTTGCAGTTCGTCTGAATTGGCTAGATAGTTTGCCGTCACGCCAAAGCGACCACTGGCGACTTGCTTGATCGCAGACCTCTTAGAATCGCCATTCTCCATCGGTTGAAAACGATCAGGGTCCTCACCTCCCTCACCTGTATTGGACTTGCCCCCGACTCGATTCATTGCGATGGCTAGCGATTCGTGCGCTTCGGCGGAGATTGAGCCAAAACTCATTGCACCCGTGGCAAAGCGCGGGATGATCTCGGTTTCAGGCTCGACTTGTTCGAGGGGGATAGCGACGGTCGCCGTCGTTTTGAACGACAACAAACCACGAAGATTCGCCTCTCGAGTATTGGTTTTGTTGACGTGGTCGGCAAATCGCCAGTAAGCCTCTTCATTGTTCGTCCGCGCAGCTGATTGAAGGTCGGCCACGGCCTCCGGATCCCACATGTGGCGGTCGCCTCCAAGCCGCCAATGAAAGTCGCCCGGGTTAGGCAGGACGGGCTCGGCAACCGCATTCCGACCAGGGAAGCCGATTGCGTGACGTCGTTGCATTTCCTCTGCGAGTACCTCAAATCCTGCACCTTCGACGCGACTCGCCGTCCCGGCAAAGGCTCGATCGATAACTTCCTCGGCAAGGCCAACGGCCTCGAAGATTTGTGCTCCTTTGTATGACTGCAGCGTTGATATCCCCATCTTCGCCATGACTTTGAGCATGCCTTTGGCCGATGCCTTTTTGTATGCCTCGACAACATCGTCGTCATCACTAATGTGAGCTGCGTCTTCAAGATACCCATCGCGACGGGCCTGCCATAGCGTCTCGAACGCCAAGTACGGGTTGACGGCGTCCGCACCGAAACCAACTAACAGACAATGGTGATGGACTTCTCGCGCTTCACCCGTTTCGAGAACGATACCGATACGTGTACGTGCGTGATGACGGACGAGATGATGGTGTACGGTCCCGACTGCAAGGAGCGCGCTTATGGCGACGTGGCCTGCATCGACTGCCCGATCAGATAGCACGATGAGTTTGAATCCACCGCCAATGGCGTCGATTGCTTCGGACGCGATACGGTCCAACGATGCTAGTAAGCCATCCCGTCCAGATCGCGTTGGAAACGTGAGATCGATGGTTTTGGCCTTCCAACCGCGGTGGTCGATGTGTTTCAGTAACGAGAGTTCTTCATTAGATAGGACAGGTTGCGGAATACGAAGGCGATGAGCGTGTTGAGGCGTTGTGCTGAGCAGGTTTGCTTCAGGCCCGATGTAACATTCCAAAGCCATGATCACTTCTTCGCGGATTGAATCAACGGCCGGATTGGTGACTTGCGCAAACAGCTGTTTGAAGTAGTCGTAAAGCATACGTGGCTTATCGGACATGACGGCTAAGGCCGCGTCATTGCCCATCGAACCGAGAGGGTCCCTTAATTCTCTGACCATCGGAAGTAGCATAAATTGGAGTGTTTCGACCGTGTAGCCGAATGCCTGGGAGCGGGCTAGAACTGAATCGACATCGAGACCCGGCACCGGTTTTTCTGAAGCGAGATCAGTCAATTCAACACGTTCATTCGCAAGCCATTCGCCGTATGGCTGTCGTCGAGCCCAATCCGATTTGATTTCTTCATCCGGGATCATGCGCCCCGCTTCGAAATCGATGAGAAAAATGCGACCGGGCTGCAGCCGCCCCTTTTCGACCACTCGCTCAGGCGGAATATCGACCACGCCGACCTCCGATGCCATGATGCATTTGTCGTCGTCTGTAATGTAGTAACGAGAAGGTCGCAGGCCGTTTCGGTCGAGGACAGCTCCAATATAGGTTCCATCCGTAAAAGCAATTGATGCGGGTCCGTCCCATGGTTCCAATACACACGAGTTGTACTCATAGAACGCTCTTTTCTCGGGAGACATAGTGGTGTGTTGCTGCCATGCCTCAGGGATCATCATGAGGACGGACTCTTGCAGGGTCCGTCCCGTTAGACGCAAGAATTCAAGAACGTTGTCGAATGTGCCGGAGTCCGAACAGTCGGGTTCAACCACCGGGAAGAGCTTCTGTAGATCGCTGCCAAAGAGGTCGGATTGCAGCGTTCCTTCACGAGCATTCATCCAATTCTTGTTACCGAGTAGCGTATTGATTTCGCCGTTGTGGCTCATAAATCGGTTCGGCTGAGCTCGATCCCAGGAGGGAAAGGTGTTGGTAGAAAAACGCGAGTGGACCATGGCTAGATGTGTTTGGTAGTCGGTATCAGCGAGATCAGGGAAGAAGTTATACAGTTGGTGTGGCGTCAACATGCCTTTATAGATAATGACCTTGGTCGAAAGACTACAAACGTAAAACAACGATCGTTCGACGAGTTCTTCGTTAGAACGTAACTGGTGCGTTGCGTGCTTTCGAATCAAGTACAGTTTGCGCTCGAGCGCGTCCCCTTCAAGCCCTTCGTCCGATGCGATAAAGACCTGTTCCATTGCTGGCATCGCTGCCCGAGCTGCGTCGCCGATATCGGCCTTATCTGGTTGTATGGGGAGTTCTCTCCACCCGACAAGGCGCTGACCGGCTTCTGCGATAGTAGATTCAAAAACTTGCTTGCAGTGCGCTCGTTCCTTCGGATCACGTGGCAGGAATACGACGCCTGCGCCAAATGCGCCGTCCTGGGGTAACTCGGTATCCAACACATCACGGACGACACGCCGCAGAAAATGAAAAGGCAAGCCAGTAAGGATGCCCGCCCCATCCCCTGTATTTTTCTCGTAGCCCAAGCCGCCGCGGTGGACCATGCAGCAATTCATGTGGTTGGCATCATCCATGATTACGCGGCTCGCTCGGCCCTTGATGTCGCAAATAAATCCAACGCCACAGGCATCTTTCTCGAGAGCGGGATCGTAGAGACCACGCCGAGGAGGCATACCGAGAGTAAGCTGTCGCGAGAGCTCATTCATGCGCTGCTTTTTTTTGGGAAGTTCGCTGACGCCAAACAAAATTTATCCGGTCCGTGCCATCATCCAAGCATGGACAGCGTAACGTTTCCGATCGTCGTGCACACGTTGATCTTCGATGAAGGGGGTCGACTGTTGTTACTCCGTCGAAAGGGAACGGGGTTGATGGATGGATACCTAGGACTGCCCGGTGGACACCTCCAAGCGGGCGAAACCGTGTCCAACGCGGCAATGCGGGAATGCAAAGAAGAAGTCTGTATCGAGACAAAAGCGGTACAGCCACTGGTCGTTATGCCGTTCATGGGTGGCGTCGACTTCATTTTCGAAGCACATGAATGGACCGGTATAGCTGAGATCGGGGAACCCGATAAGTGTTCGGAAATTGGCTGGTTTGTACCAGAAACGCTACCGCGCGACGCAGTCCCGTTTGTGCCGAAAGCACTCGAGTTACGAGCACAAAAGGTCTGGTATCACGAATATTTAGACTAAGGGATTGTGCGCATTGGTATTCGAACAAGGTTAGAATCCGCCGCCTTTTGGGGCGCACGAATCGAGGGGATGAAAGAACCATGATGGATCCAGTACGGGTTACGGTAACCGGGGCTGCTGGCCAGATCGGTTACGCGTTGGTTTTTCGGATAGCGTCGGGCGCGATGCTTGGTGCGAAACAACCGATCGTCTTGCAACTTCTTGAGATTCCTCCCGCGATGGACGCGCTTGAAGGCGTCGTGATGGAACTCGATGACTGCGCGTTTCCCCTGCTGCACGGCGTTGAAACCTCGGATGATCCGGATGTTGCATTTCGGGACACCGACATCGGCCTGCTCGTTGGTTCGCGACCACGGGGTCCAGGCATGGAACGCAAGGAACTACTCGAAGCCAATGCGGCAATTTTTTCCGTGCAAGGCAAAGCACTCAATGACGGTGCGTCGCGAACCGTTAAGGTACTCGTGGTAGGAAATCCAGCCAATACGAATTGCCTCATTGCGCAACGAAACGCGCCCGATCTCGATCCCAAGAACTTTACCGCCATGACTCGCCTTGACCATAACCGTGCCATCGCTCAGCTTGCGTCACGGACTGGCCATTCGGTTAGCGAAATCAAAGGCGTGTCGATCTGGGGAAATCACTCGGCGACCATGTACCCGGATTTGCTTTCCGCCACGGTGCAGGAAAGCCCGGCGATGAACCTCGTCGATATGGATTGGTACAAAAACGATTTCATCCCGACTATTCAGCAACGCGGCGCTTCAATTATCGAAGCGAGGGGCGCTTCAAGCGCGGCGTCGGCCGCCAATGCCGCCATCGATCACGTACGCGACTGGATCGTTGGTACGAGTGAGGTCGTTAGCATGGGTGTATTCAGCGATGGAAGTTACGGCATCGAAGAGGGGCTGATCTATTCCTTCCCCGTCACCTGCGAAGGCGGCGATTGGCGCATTGTTCAGGATCGCACGATCAACGAGTTCAGTCGCCAAAAAATGAGGGATACGGAGAATGAATTAATCGAAGAACGTGACGCCGTGGCGCATCTTTTCTGAGGCGCTATTCGGTCCTGACTCTGCCCGCAGCTCTTAGAGCTTTTCTTTGCGTTTTCCTTTCCTCTCCCTTGAGTCGAAGTTTTTCTCGATCTTCGTTGCGTACCTCAAGGTAACGTTCGCGCCAGGTTTCGTCACCGGCCCATTGGAATGGACTGGCGACGGTTAATCCAGCCGTTGTCGCCTGTTCGAGAACATCGAAGCTGTGGGAGACGATGGAGTGCTGCATCTGCGTGTCATATGGCTTGCCGCAGGGATTGCCGAGAGGAAAATCGGTGAATAGGAAACGGGGCACGCCGCAATGTTCAACGATATCTCGCGCAGACCCAAGAATAACCGTGGGCATTCCATTAGCTTCAAGATGCCGGGCGATCAAACACACGGTTTGATGACAGACAGGTCACAACGGGACGAGAAGCGCGATGTCGGCATTGTCCTGGCGACAACGATCAAGGATTTCCGGAGCGTCTGCTTCCATCGTTCGGCGATGACTGTATTCAGTTGGTGCGCAATAAAAGTTTGTGCAAATCGAACCGATCCGGTGGTCTCGCACCAATCGCTTTAATGTCTCTAAGGGGAAGAACGACCCAAGATCGTTCAAATGCGTCGCTTGCCTGTCCCAGGAAAGGTCATTGGCGTAAAGTCTTTCGGGAATTTTCGAGGTTGTGTGGGTGGCGACTTCGCGGACGTCATCGGCGTCGCGATCGTAAAGTGCCGCCGTGGTGATGAGGGCGATTCTGGAGTCTCGAAGTGGACGGACGAGCGGTGTAAACGGAATTTCGTCAAAGTGCGCCCAAGTGTAGGGAACCTCAAAGCCTTGGGCTTCGTAGTACGCACGTGTGCGCGCCATGTATTGAACGGCTTGACTCATCATGTGCAATAAATCATACACTCAGACAACGAGGTTATGGGGACGTTCGAATGGCGGGACCACTAGAGGGAGTCTGTGTCATAGAACTTGCGCTGGCGATTCAAGGCCCGGCCGTGGGGTTTTTCTTCAGTTCCATGGGGGCGGACGTGGTCAAGGTTGAACCGCCGATGGGCGATGCGAGTCGATACCATCGAGGCGTCAACAACACCCTACCTGCCACAGCGTACGGTTCGCAGTTCGTGGCGATGAACAAGGGGAAGCGCTCGGTCTCCCTGGACCTAAAAACGGAAATGGGGCTGAAGGTCATGGAACGGTTGCTGGCGAGCGCCGATGTGTTTGTAAGCAATTATCGAGCGTCTGCGTTAGCCCGCATGGGGCTTGAACTAGAAGAGCTTACGAAGCGATACCCGCGATTGGTGGTGGGTCATGTGAATGGATTCGGGCCCAAAGGTCCCGAAGCGGACAAGGCCATGTTGGATGGAGCAGCGCAAGCGCGAGGCGGTATTACCGGTCTTTCGGGGGCGGGCGGCGCAGTCCCGATGCCGCCGGGGGCGGCCATTGCGGATCATGCCGGAGCGATGCAAACGGCACTCGCCTGCGTCACGGCGTTGTACGCGCGCGCGCAATCGGCGCGCGGACAGCTCGTTCAAACGTCTTCGTTGGGAGCACAACTGTGGCTACAAATGTGGGAATTGCAGCACTCGTTCATGACGGGTGTACCCCTCACCCGTGAAGGTTCGCATCATCCGAACATCAAAGCGCCGTACGGTGTGTACATGACTAGAGATGATGTACCCGTCATGTATGTGGCTGCGATGACCGACGAGTCATGGACCGCGTTTTGGTTGTTTGTCGACATGCCCGAGGCCTTGCTTCTTGAGCAATGGGACACGCCAGGAAAGCGAATTGGAGTTGCAGGGTCTGATGATAGATTGGCCGAAATTCGCGATCTCATGACGACCGCGATTGGACTTCATACGATGGAAGAGTGGGAAGCATTTTTCTCGACCGAACCGGAGATCATTTGGGAACGGGTTCGTAATCACGAGGAAGTCCGTACTGATCCACAAAACATCGCTAACGACTACGTGGTGGATATCGATCTACCGGGTTCAGGAAAAACATCGACCGTAGGGACGCTTATGGCGTTCAGTGATACCCCAACCAAAGCTGCAGGCCCGCCGCCACCACTGGGGGAACACACAGAAGAGGTGATGGCTTCGCTCGGTTTCGACGCAGCGGAAATCAAAAGTGTGCGGGATCACTCCGAAGCGGAAAAGGAAGCTATGTTGATTGCGCTGCTTGGAGACAATTGATTTTGTACAATCTCGGCTCAAGCGAAGGATAGGGGTAGCGGTGATGGCAGCCTTAGCGGCAGGCAAGCGATTAAAAAGTGCAGTTTGTGCGACAGAAATTATGATCATTGCGGCGCCCGATGGGGACGTCGAGTTGGAGTGCGGTGGTGCACCAATGACGGACGGAGAAGGCAATACCGGGGGCAGTGTGGACGCTAACTATGGTGAAGGCACGGCGTTGGGTAAGCGTTACGTTAACGAAGACGGCGGTCTAGAGCTGTTGTGCGTTAAACCTGGCGATGGTTCTCTGTCGGCAGGTGGAGAAGCACTGAAGGTCAAAGACGCGAAGAAGTTGCCCAAGACGGACTAGCAGTACCCCACGCCACTCAGCCGTGAAGGTCTAATCGAAACGGTTTCGAAGTTACGGTGACGACAGGGAGAAGGACCAACCATGAACATCATGATGCTGTTGGAGATGGCCGCCTCCGGGTGTCCCGAACGGGTCGCTTTTGTTGATCCAGAGATTGACGCGTCGATTAGTTACCAAGAACTCTTTGATGCGGCGGGCAACATGGCCGCGATCCTTCGGGCTACCGATGCTGGCCGGCTTGCGATGCTCGACGTCTCCAATATCGGTATCCCCATCGGGCTATTTGCGAGCGGTTGGGCCGGAATACCGTACGTACCTCTCAACTATCGCCTAACCGATCCTGAGATCGAACGCCTTCTCGACCGAATTACCCCGGCGTATCTGGTAACGGAACCGGAGCGGGTCGCCGGGTTCCACGATCGGAAGGGGGTGCAAGTATCGTCTCGCACAGATTTTGTTGCGCTTGCTCGTGAAACAGCGGAAACACCCGATGCCTGGTCGATGGACCCTGACGACACTGCTGTTTTGCTGTTCACCAGTGGAACGACGGGGGCGCCAAAAGCTGCCGTACTGCGACAAAAACACCTCGTATCGTACATTCTCGGGTCGGTCGAGTTCATGGGAGCTGACGAGGAGGAGGCAGCTCTGGTGTGCGTTCCGCCGTATCACATTGCTGGGATTGCGGCTGTCTTAAGCTCAGTTTATTCCGGTCGAAGAGTCGTTCAACTTGCGAATTTCAGTGCCGAGAAATGGGTTCGGTTAGCGCGTGACGAAAAGATCACGACTGCGTTCGTCGTGCCGACCATGCTCTCACGTATCGTCGAAGAGCTTGCTGGTGCCACGAACGCGGACATGCCGCACCTTCAGTCGCTCTCATACGGTGGCGGAAAAATGCCGCTCTCAGTGATTCAGCGCGCGATGGAATTATTTCCGGGAACCGATTTTACGAATGCCTATGGTCTCACCGAAACGAGTTCAACTATTACCGTTTTGGGACCGGATGAACACCGACTTGCCTCCACGAGCGATGAGGAAGACGTCCAGCGTCGCTTAGTTTCGGTAGGCGTTCCACTACCCGGTATCGAACTTGAAATACGCGACGAGGAAGGCGCCGTGCAACCTGCTGGTTCGCGTGGAGAGATCTATGTGCGGGGCGAACAAGTCTCGGGAGAATATGAAGGACGTGGAAGCGTCGTCGATAGCGATGGCTGGTTCCCGACCCGAGATGCTGGTTTCGTTGACGGTGAAGGCTTCCTGTTTATTGATGGACGGGCAGACGATGTCATTGTCCGCGGCGGGGAAAACGTGTCCCCGGGTGAAATTGAAGATGTACTACTAGAGTACCCCGCGGTCAGCGATGCGGCGGTGGTAGGTCTGCCGAGTGAAGAATGGGGTGAGGCCGTGGTGGCTGCCGTCGTTATTTCGGATGAAGCGACGGTCGAACAGCTGCAGGAGTGGGTCAAGGAGCATATGCGTTCGTCGCGCGTGCCCGAGCGCATCGAGTTCTGGGACGAACTACCGTACAACGAGACCGGGAAATTGCTCCGTCGGGTGGTAAAACAAAGACTAGCCTAAATGCCGAGCTAGGCGGGCGGACGATTCACAATGACGCCTGAGCATTCGAGCGCACCTATTTCTTCTATCGAGTAACCAAGCCACTCACGGAGTATCTCGTGATTGTCTGCACCTAGCCGAGGACAGGGTGTCCAGTCCAGGCTCGAAATCTCTTTCATTTTGATTGGATTCCCGGGAATGGGTGTCGGTCCGCGCTCAATCGACACGAAAAAATTACGAGCAATCGTTTGTGGATCGGACGTCATATCGGGCGTGGTGTTCACCGGGCCGGCAGGAATCTTTGCTTCTTGGAGAATATTTGTCGCCGCAGTCTTACTGTGCCGTAGTGTCCAGGTCTCGATTAGCTGATCAATATCGTGATGCGTTTGGATGCGTTCTTCTATATCTGCAGTCGCATCAAGCGATCCCGGGATTGTCGCGCAGATCGCTCGCCAATCACGATCGTCTCGGCAGGCGATGGCTACCCAGTCGTCACTTCCGGCACAACGGTAGATTCCGCAGGGGGCCATGTTGGGATGGCGGTTACCGAACCGTTTCACCGATTCACCTAGTTGATGTTCGATGAGCCAGGGACCACAAAAAGCAGCAGCTCCCTCATGGAGGGACAGTTCGACTAGCGCACCGCGTCCGGTTTGCTGTCGCCTTCGCAATGCGGTCACGACGGCCGATGTCGCGTTAAGCGCGGCGATGGGATCGGGCAAGGCCATTGCTGTGTTCCGGGGTTCGTCGGGCCCGTAACCCATCACGTTGGTCAGTCCAGAAAGCGGTTCGACGGACGGCCCAAACGCCACACGATTTCTGTACGGTCCGTCCATCCCGTAACCGGGCATGCTGACGTAAATGATTTTTGGGTTCGTCGCGGATAGAACAGGATAATCGAGACGTAAAGAAGGCATCGCTCGTGCGCTGAAATTTTCCATCACGACATCTGCGTTTTTGACGAGCTCGAGAAACGTCGTGCGACCCACGCTGGTCTTGAGGTCTACGGCCACACTTTTCTTATTGCGCTGTAATTTCACGAATACGGCGTTGACGTTGTAGGGCTCGTCACCCGGAGCGCCACCGATCCAACCTCCGAGCGGCGTGGCCCTGCCGTAGCTGCGGGGTCCGCGACTCGTAGGCGCCTCAATCTTCACAACGTCCGCACCCAAGTCAGCAAGGATGCGGGTTGCAAGCGGTCCCGCCCACACGTGCGTTAGATCGAGGATGCGGACTCCGTTTAGTGGTCCTTTAGCCATGCGTCTTTTTCGGCTCGGTCAGTTGAAACTCGGAAAGGGAATCCCCGCGGATTTTCCAAGCGGGCCGCGGTGATTTGATGGTTGAGTGTCCGTCGGTAACGGATTGCCAGAACTCGCGCTGTTTGAGGTGTGGATCGTTTAAAACTTCGGATAGGGTTAGGACCACGCCGACGGGGACCCGATTTTCCGTGGCACGTTGTTCGATTTCGGACCGGGTCATTTTCGCAATGGTTTCGGCAATGATGTCGTGTAGCGCCTGCCGGTTTCGGGAACGAAGATTGTTACTTTTGAACCGCTTGTCGATTAGCAGCTCGGGGCGTTTCAAGAATATGGCGAAAGCGTCCCAAAAGGTTGGAACGATATTGAGGTATGCCCAACCGTCCATACACCGGAATAAGTTGGTCGGCACCACCGTCCAGAAGTCGTTTCCATGCCTGGACCGAATAATGTTGGCGCAGTGCCACATGACCGTCGTGAACTGACTTAAGGCCATCACGACTTCGAGCATGCCGATGTCGATGATATTTTTCTGTTTCGCGATTCGACATGCATTGGCCGCCGTGTACGCGAACGCGCCACTTTGAAATTCCGGATAGTGCCCAGGCAACGTTAACGGTGCGCGATCCGGATCTCCCATTAGATTTGTATACCCCCCCATCGCTAAGATCACACTTGGAGTCGCTTGCCAGTTGCGCTTCGGGCCAGTCGCTCCAAACGGTGTGATCGAAACCTTGACAGGGGTCTGCCAGCTGTCAAACCCGAGCGCCATGAGCGAATCCGCGGTTGCAGCTTCTGCAATAACAATATCTGCTTCACCCGCGAGGTGAGCGATCAACATGGGGTCCGTGGTGTCGACACGACGCTTGCCGGCGTGCAGGTAGTAATCGGCGGCGGCTTGACTGACCCAACCGGGGGAATCGGGTTGCGATTCAATCCGGACGACGTCGTATCCGGATTGTGCAAAAAGCCGACCGCAATAGCCGGCCGCGAAACCACCGATTTCGAGAATGCGATCCATCGTATGCGTTACTTAATCAGCGAGCTCGTCGACCAATCCCCATGACATGGCAGTTTCGGCGTCGATACGTGCGCCCGTCAACGCCCAAGCAGCCATTCGATGGCGACCGATCCTCGGAAGAATGCTTGCGGTACCTCCTGCACCAGGGACAAGACCCATGGACACCTCGGGCAACTGAAAAAACGCGTCTCGTCGCGCAAGAACACGATGTGCGAACGCCGGTAATTCGATTCCTGCGCCGATACAAGCTCCGTGCACGTGTACCTCAATACGGTCGTGAACACTTGCCATCAAATTTCCGGCACTACGGGCCACTCGAGAAACGTGAGCGAGACCGGCGTCGGTGGCTTCGCCGAATTCGTCGAGATCGCCACCCGCACTGAAGCACGATCCTGCACCTCGCAAAGTCGCTCTGCGAATTCCGGAATCGAATGACAGTAAGGACAGCCCAGCACATAAGGCGTCCCGCATCTCGGCGTTGTAAGCGTTGCGCTTCTCCGGTCGATTCAGCGTGAGGTAAAGTTCGTCTTCGACCCGCTCAACGGTCACGGCCGGTTCGTCCCTACTTGGCGAAGGTTTGCGTTGTTCGCGCCCCCCGATCCAGCGTTGAAACTCACTGCCGTGTTGTAAGGTTGAATAGGCGAGAGACTCGGCGACCAACCGTTGCGGGATACTGATGCCCTCGTTGTAACGAAGTAATTGGACTAAGACCGCGGAGGCTATAGGACTGTTTGAAATCGCAAGTTCGATCGACTCAGCCTGGTGTCTGTTTGGGACAACCACGTCCGCGAGTGGGGGCGGTATGGGGTCCTCGGTAATCGCAATGACGGGGCATGGGGGACGATGTGGCGGAAGTGGAAAGGCCCCGTCTACCTCAACCAGCACGAAAGGGGTGTCGAAAAAGACGGAAAATTCTTCCGCTGAAGCGGCCGAGTACAATCGAGCGCTAAGCTCAGACAGCAACATTGGCTCGTTCAAAGGTGCACCTTTGTTGAGGGCAGAGAACAGTGATTATGCACAAATGGGGGTGAAGATCGGATATGCCATGAAACGATCAGCACGTTGGTCGAGTAGTCGGACGATGTTTCGCGGGTATACATTGGCGGGATTGCCGAGTCGTTGATGTTGTTAATACGTAACACCGAAGTCGAGGGTAGTCGTGGTTTGGATGTCTTCTGCCACGACGGAAAAATCCACGACGTTGGACAAAATCTCGTGCACCCGGATGCTGAGACCGTTGATGCGAATGGCGGCGTTTTATTGCCTGGTTTGCACGATCATCATGTGCACCTATTTGCGCTCGCAGCGGCACGGCGCTCGGTTCCTTGTGGCCCTCCGGAAGTGGGCGATGATGAGACGTTGGCGACAGTCCTTCGAAATGCCGAAGATTCAACGGACGGCTGGATTCGGGGCGTCGGGTATCACGAATCCGTTGCCGGCATGCTCGACCGGCATACGCTCGATGCCATGGTGTCGGAACGACCGATTCGTATCCAACATCGATCAGGGAAGATGTGGTTTATGAATTCGGTAGCGCTTCAAGTGCTCGGCGTGAACGAGAGTAACGGCCAATTATTCCGCAAGGACGAGTGGATCCGCGAGCGCCTCGGCTCGGCGATCGATCATTGGGCGGACGTTACTGCCACATCCCGACTGCTCGCCAGCTATGGCGTCACCGGAATCACGGACGCGACGGCTTCCAATAACGCTGAGGTCGAGCGTGATTGGTCCGCTATCGATCTATACCAGCGGGTGCGACTGATGGGGAACGAGGACCTGGGTCATGGTTCGCTGAAAATCATGCTCGACGACTATGCGTTACCCGAAATCGACGGATTTCAACAACGTATCCGCGCAGCACACGACCGCGGACGGCCAGTCGCCGTGCACTGCGTGACCCGCACAGAACTCGTCTATACGTTATCAGCGCTGACGGAGATCGGTTCACTTGCGGGCGACCGAATCGAACACGCGTCGGTCGTGGACGAGTCAACGTTGGACTTGATGCTGCGAGTCGGTGTCTGCGTGGTCACTCAGCCTAACTTCTTGGTTGAACGCGGCGACCAGTATTTGAAAGACGTTGACGCACAACAACTCGAATTTCTTTATCGCGCCAAAACTTTTCTCGACGCGGGAATCCCGCTTGCCGGCGGGACCGATGCACCGTTTGGGGGCGCTGATCCCTGGGCCGCAATGCGTGCGGCCGTTCACCGTAGAACCGCGTCCGGCGAGGTTATTGGTGAGCAAGAAAAACTCACTCCGGAACAAGCGATCGCCATGTTTACCTCCTCGGTTGATATGCCTGGTGGTGCGTCGCGAAGGATCGCGCCAGGTCAAACAGCAGATCTTTGTTTACTCCAACGGCCTTGGGCTGAGGCACGAGACCGGATTTCAAAAGACGATGTGGCGATGACCGTAATGGCGGGAACCATTACTTATCGACGTTAATTGCTGACTGGCTTGGAGTCAGGGTGAAGCGATATATCCTGCCTTGCTTGTTGATTCCCTTAAAAGGGTCACGGATCGAGTTCGGCGAGCACTTCGGCGGTGTGTTCGCCCAGTTTTGGTGCGGGTCGACGGATTGACCACGGCGTTTTTTCGAAACGATAAGGCGCTCCGGGGTAGGTGATCGTGCGGTCAATGTCCTCATGATGGACGTGGGTGTGGAAACCGCGTGCTTTGAAGTGCTCATCCTCGAATGCTTCCTCGGGCGAGTTGACGGCACCGGCGGCAAGTCCGGCTTGTTGACAACCGAGAAAGAAGTCTTGCGCCGAAACGCTTGACGCGATCAACTGCAGCGCCGTGCGACCGGCTCCGAAAATTGCCGTGATGGCATCGTCTTGACCGATAAGAGATAGATCAAACGGCCCTTGCCACTCGGCGCCCATTTCGAGAAAGACTGCTTCTGGAAGTTGCTGGTCGAGTCCGAGACTCTTAAGCCAGTCGTATAAAGCCTTGAATTCATGGGGAAATCGGGGCGGAACACCAGTATTTGCATAGCGTCCGTCGGCACATAGTTGCTGGGTTTCGCCTGATGGACTAACGGACGCGTGGCGCCCGGTTTGTCGCTGTACCGTCTTTTGCGCGACGAGCCAGGAATAGGTAGCCGCCTCCGTCGATACGTTGGAAGCTGCGGTCATGGACACGTCGATGAATTGCCCTTCCCCGGATACGCCGCGATAGAGTAGAGCGGTCAGTGCCGACATGTACGCAAAGTGAGCCGCTGTCTGATAACCCTGTAGCGGACCCCGAATCGGAGGGAGTGAGTGGTCGTCGTAACCGCAACTCCATGGTGGTCCTGATGTTGCCATGATGGTCAGGTCCGTCGCTGGTAGATCACTCCGTGGATCGTCTCGACCGTGAGTCGTCACTGCGAGGTGGATAAGGTCGCGTTTGATTTCGGACAAGGTGGGGTAATCGAGCTGCAAATTTGAGAGCCGATCGCGCGGTTCGGCTTCGATGAGAACATCCGTCGTTGCCATCAGTTTTTGAAAGGTCTTGGCGCCCTCAAGGTCATCTAGGTCCAAGGCGATAGCCCGCTTGCTGGTGTGATAGTGCCACCAGTACAAACTCCGGTCCGGCCCCGGCTTGTTGTCTAGAAACGGCGGGTAGCTTCGGCTTGGATCACCACCAGGAGGTTCCACTAGAATCACGTCGGCACCCATGTCCGCCATTAATTTACCGGTGAACGCGATACGTTCATTCGCGAGTTCAACGACCCGCAAACCGCTAAGGGCTGTCATATGACCCCCTCAGCGGTAAGCTGGGTGACCTCTTCCTCGCTATACCCGAGAACGCGGGTCAGTACGTCCATGGTGTGCTCGGAGAGACACGGCGCGCCATGAGTCATCTCCCAGTCGGTTTTCGAGAAATGCACGGGTTGTCCGTCGACTCGGACCTCACCCATCTCGCGATGCTGAACGGTCGGCCAGAGCCCAAACGATCCGGTTGCCGGGTCGCGATCGATGCGTTCTTCGGGCGTAAGGACGGCGGCTACAGGAACTCGGACGTTTTGGAGCGCGGTTTCGATCTCATATTTTGTTTGGTCTTTAGTCCAGTCGCTCAGGTGTTGATCAAGCGCGTCTTGATGGTTGAGCCGATCCTCGAGCGTGGCGAACGCTTTGTCTGTTGACCAGGGACGTTGAATAACGGAACAGAGCGCATCCCAATCCGATTCGTTACGGCACGCGATCGCCACCCATTCGTCGTTGCCGAGGGTGGGGTAAATACCGTGGGGCGCCATGGGCGGCCATTGGTTACGATTGGAGTGTGGTGATCCGTCTCGCCGCATTGGATTGGCATTGATGGTCCAATCCAGCAGCGCGGGCCCGTGGAGAGTTAACGCCGATTCCGAACAAGCCAGATCGACCCACTGGCCCTCGCCCGTCTTTTGACGGTGCAATAACGCCAACATGATAGCCATGGCCATGTAGTAAGCGCCGGTGTGATCCATAAACGAATAGCCCCAGCCGGCGGGTTCTAAACCGGGGAGTCCAGAGCTGAACGTAAGTCCCGAGACGGCCTGCACAATGGGGCCCCAGGTTCGAAAGTCGCTATAGGGTCCGACGTGTCCGAAGCCACAGTTGGACACGTAGACGATGTCCGGCTTGATGGCTTTGAGTTGGTCGTAACCGAACCCCCACTTTTCGAGCACGCCCTTGGCAAAGTTTTCGCTCACGACATCCGATACACGAACGAGCTCAGCGAGAATTTCCTTTGCTTTTTCGTCTCGAAGATTAAGCGTAATACCGAGCTTGTCGGTGTTGTGATTATTGAATGCGCCACCAAGGTCGATGCCTCGTCGATCGTCGATAAACGGTGGGGTGCCACGGAGAATATCCCAACGGCCTTCGCGCACGGGGTCTTCGATGCGGATGATCTCGGCGCCGAATGACGCCAACCATTTGGTCGCGCCCGCGCCCGCTAGCTGGCCGGTGAAGTCGCAGATCCGAAAGGAAGACAAAGCTCCCGGCATGGGGCGTTTCTCCTCTTTTAGGCGACGATGCCGGATTGGCGTAGTGCAGTAATTTCCTTTGTCTCGAGACCGAGCTCTTCGGCGAGGACGTCGTCGGTGTGCTCGCCTAGCAACGGCGCGCGTTCGATCTCCACGTCGGATTCAGAGAGTCGTGGTGCAAAACCGAGCAAAGGCACTTCCCCGTGACCGGGGTGATCGATTTGGTGAATGAATCCGCGGTCAACGAGATGAGGATCGCTATGCAATTCTTCTGTATCCAAGCATGCTGAGCAAGGTACGCCGGCATTGCCGAGAATCTGCATCACATCGTGTTTGGTGCGTTCGCTCGTCCACGCAGTGAAGATGTCGTGCAATGCGTCAGCATTTTCCCGCCGCTCTTCCAAGCCCGCAAAGCGTTCGTCGACGATAAGGTCTGAACGGTCGATAGCAACGCAAAGTTCATCCCATTGCCCGGCGGTAATCGGCATGATGTAGACCCAGTCGTTTGGACCAAAAGGCTTGCATGGGTAGTTGTTGACGGGCGGTAGTCCCTGAACGTTGCCATTTCGGCGCGTCGCTTGGGACCCCCACTTGGACCCGGTCGCGATGCGCGTACGCATGTAGTAGGTCATTGCCTCCTGCATCGAGATTTCTATTTCTTGTCCATTCCCCGAGCGGAGTTTTTGTATGTAAGCGGCCAGAATAGCCATGCCGAGCTGGACCCCGGTCCCAGAATCGCCCGTTGTCGGGCCCGGTACCAGCGGCGCGCCGTTCGCTTCACCGGTAACCGAGAACGCACCGGCCGCCGCCTGCGCGATCATGTCGTAGCTCTTATAGTGCGAGTAGGGTCCTGACGTTCCGAATCCCTTGAGTCGAGCGTAAATAAGCGATGGGTGTACCGCTTTGAGCGTTTCGTAATCGACCTTGAGACGTTCTGCAACCCCGGGTCCATAGTTTTCGACGAACACGTCGAAGCGCGGAACTAATTGAAGCAGCAGATCGTGGCCTTCCGTTGAAGCGAGATTGAGTGCCATGCTCCGCTTGTTGGCATTCCAATTACAGAAATACGCGGAATAGTCTCGGTTCGGGCTTAGGCCGACGGCCCGGCCCGGATCACCGTCGCCTGGCGGTTCAATCTTGACGACCTCGGCACCGAGCCACGCGAGCGCTTGGGTGCACGACGTGCCGGCCTCGTACTGCGTCATGTCGAGAATGCGCATTCCTTCTAGAGCAGGCATCCAATTCCCTCGAGTTTTCCCAGAAAGACGCCTTAGTGAACACCCAGACGGTTCCGTGATCAACGACTGTAGCGGCGTGAAGTCCTACAGAAGACGAATTCGGGTTCGTTTCGGCGATGCCGTTATTGACCCTTGAAGATTGGGCGTCTTTTTTCTCGAAAGGCGACCCGTCCCTCCGCTCCGTCCTCGGAGTCGCGGACGGACAGCAACAACTTACGTGCCAGAGCTCCTGCTTCTGCCGGACTCTTGTTAAGGGTTTCCTGCGAAAAGCCTTTAAGCGTTTCGACGACCAGTGGCGCCGAATCGACCAGAATGGCGGCGAGCTCGTTGGCTACGTCAAGTTCGCTTCCCGGCGGGACGACTCGGTTGACCATACCCATTTCTCTGGCGCGCTCTGCCGATACATCTTGCCCGAGTAACATGAATTCCATTGCGAATTTATGCGGTATACGGGCGACGGCGCTTGCGATTAATCCGCCAGTAAAACCAACTTGCGCTTCGGGGTACTTAAATACGGTCGTTTCTGACGCGACAACCAGATCGCACATCTGGACGATGACGTATGCGCCACCGATGCACCACCCGTGCACGGCAGCGATCACAGGTTTATCCAAGGCGACGCCAATGCTCGGGACGCCGCGCCACAGTTCGCCAGGTGGATCTTTGATATCCGCGCCGACGGAAAAGGCGCGATCACCGGCCGCATGCAGAATGGCGACGCGGTCGTCCGAATCGGCGAACCGTTTCCAAGATGCTTCCAATCCGTCGACGACCGCAGAATCCAACGCGTTCATACGATCGGCCCGATCGATCGTAACGGTTGCAATGCCGTTAGCGGACTCGTAATTGACGCTCACGATTCGTCCAACCAAGCATTGAAAGTTGCAGGTCGTTTCTCGTGGAAGGCGGTGACTCCTTCCCGAGAGTCCGGATGATGATCCGAGATCGCGGTCTTTGCCGCAATTTCGTCGAGGGACTGTTCCCAGGATATTTCGGCGGCGTTGTATATCGATCGCTTCATCAGCCGCATCGCTACCTGGGGCCCATTAGCGAGTTCAGTTGCCAATTCGATAGTCCTCTGTTCGAGTTCGCTTGCGTCAACGACTTCGTGCACGAGTCCGAGCTCGAGGGCTTCATCGGCCTCGACGATCTTTTTCCGCATGATGAAATCCATCGTCCGGGCGACACCCATGTGTTGGACGAGCAAATACTGACCGCCCTCGTCCGGCAGCAGTCCGAAACGAAGCGTTGCGCTGCCCATCCGCACACCCCGCGTCGCGATACGAAAATCGCACGCCAACGCCAGCGAGAACCCGGTTTGAATGGCGACACCGTTGATGGACGCGATGGTCAATTTATCGAGCTCGCGAATGGCGGTATTCACGCGCTGCGAAATGGTACGAAGACCGTTGTATGTCCCGAGATGATTGTCGTGCCCGTGGCCAATGGGCCGAGTGAGAGGCTCGCCAGCGACTTTGGCATTTTGATATCCCTTGAGATCGTCCCCTGCGCAAAAAGCTCGTCCGCTGCCGGTGAACACGACGACCCGAACGGCGTTGTCCATTTGGGCCTGGGTAATCACCTCCACCAAATCTCGCTTGATGGAAGCAGTCATGCCGTTGAGTCTTTCCGGTGTATTGAATTGAATCCAGGCGATCCCCGGTTCCTTAAGAGACACTCCGAAGCCCTGAAAATCTCCAGTATCCATCTGTCCTTCCTATGATCGTGTTTTGGTTATCGTAAACCAGTCGGAGCCTGTAGGGACGTGTGACCGTAGCGTCGGGTCGTGACTTAACCCATGACCTGGGTCCAGGTCTCGAGGTTTTGCACACTGAGGTAGCTGTTTCGGGCTTTGGCTTCAGCCATGGTGGCATTAGGTACTTGGCCGTAGTTGTGTCCCGGTAGCAACAGGGTATCGTCAGGCAGCGATTTGAGTTTCTGCAGGCTGTGATACATGTCCTCAGAATTAGACCCAGGTAGATCAACGCGACCACATCCATCGATAAATAACGTATCGCCGGAGACAAGTGTGTTACGAACTCGAAAACACTGGGAGCCAGGCGTGTGGCCTGGTGTGTGTAAGAATTCAATTTGAACATTGCCGACGTCGAGGGTATCGCCCGAGTCCACCTTGACGAGATCGGAATCGGATAATGCGGTGACTTTTTTCATGCCGTCGGCTTCGTGTTTGTGCACGTAGACTTTGACGGGTTTGTGTTCCATCAACTCTGCTACACCGACGATGCTATGTCCGCCCATCCCTCCGCCCACGTGGTCGGGGTGGTAGTGAGTGGCAAGCGCAGCGGTGAGCGTGTAGTCCCGTTCTTCCAGGTGTTTGATCAAGCCTTCGATATCCCAAGCCGGATCGACGATGGCAACTTCGCGGGTTGATCGTGAACCAACGATGTAGGTGAAGTTGGCCATCGATCCGATCTCGATTTGCTCGATGATGAGCTCGCTTTCTTCGTTATTGGCTTCCGTCATGATTCCTCTGCCAGTTCATGGGTTTAATCCCCAAGTAATCGTTCCATTATAGTGTCTCGCTGAAATATAAGAGTCGAGGTGTCATAGGAAGATCGGTGAAGAGGGTCATTCAACAAAACGCTGAATCGAACGAGCATTGATTTGATGTACTACACCTATGCCGCTAGCCCGATCGGACAATTGTTGTTGGCCGGCTCGGCAGACGCACTCCAAGTAATTGGGTTTCCGCACGGGGATAAAGCACGACGTGCAGATATCGGTTGGGAACGATACGACGAACCGTTTAAGAAAACGGCGCGGCAATTGAATGAGTATTTTGCCGGCGAGCGACGGGAGTTTGAACTTGAGCTCGCGCCAGAGGGGACGAAGTTCCAAGTTGAGGTGCTGGAAGCACTGCGTGGCATTCCGTACGGCGAAACTCGCACATATCGCGATATCGCGGTGGCCGTCGGTCGACCCAAAGCCGTTAGGGCCGTGGGTAATGCCAACGGGCGCAATCCGTTGCCTATAGTCATTCCTTGTCATCGAGTCATTGGCAGTGACGGTAGCTTGACGGGGTTTGGAGGCGGTATAGAGGTCAAACGCTATCTGTTAGACCTCGAGCAGCAGCATTGTGTGCCGTTCGCTTAATGCGAATTTTCTGCTGCACAAAGTACTATGGTGTGGTCAACGAAATCGCGTTTGGAACGTCGATTTCCAGGGGCGATGTCTCCACAGAGCCTTGTCGTTTTGAAGGGAGAATCTAATGGAAGTTTCGAACGTGTTCGGCAGTCACGAACTTATGCGCTTCAATTACGCGGAGGCGTTAGCGAAAGGACCGACACAGGAAGCCGAATTCGACGCGGATGTGCTCGGAGCGATCGATCGCCATGGCTTTGTGGTCATCGAGGATGCCCTACCGGTATCGACGTGCGAACGGCTTCTTCAGGAAATGCGGCCATACATCGATGCGACTCCACACGGTCTCCATGGGTTAGGTGGAACGCGCCGCGTGGGCGCGTTGGTTGCTCGTTCTTCAGCAAGCCATCAAATGATTTCGCATCCGGGGATATTGCGTCTCGTCGATTCGATTCTCGCGGAGCAGCAGCTAAACGGTGACGCAGTCAAGATTGGTGGGAAGGAGGGAAAGGGTCGAAAAGATTTTCGTTACCCGTGGCAACTACATTTGACACAAATCATTGACGTAGGTCCGGGTGGAGGAACAGAAGAAATGCCTCATGGTCTTCGTCTTCACCGCGCGAACGGCATGTGGTTGCATGACTTTCAAGCAGCCGGTCTCGATTTACAGGTCGAGGTTATGTGGGCGCTGTCGGATTTCACGGAAGCCAATGGAGCAACTCATGTAGTTTTGGGTAGCCATCGAGATGAGCCTCGCGGTGGGGATCGGGGGTATAGGCAACCGACGATCCAGGCGATTATGCCCCGGGGCAGTGCCTTGGTTTGGACGGGTTGGTCAATCCACGGTGCTGGGGTCAATACCACGACCGATCGACGGCTAGGGATGAACATTAACTATGCGCTCGGATTTTTGGCCCAAGAAGAAAATCAGCTGCTTGCTTGTCCACCTCATCTCGCGAGGAAATTGCCAGAAGAAATGCAACGCCTTATCGGCTATCGCCAACCCGCCGGCGCTCTGAACTATGTTGCCGAATGCCAATCACCGGGCGATTCCGTTCTGCGGGAGGATTTTGACGTCCTCGTGCCTGGCGCCCATGGGCACCAGATGAATCCGGCAATGGACGGACCGACTTTCGCGCCCGTTTCTAAGGACGAATTCGATGCAAAATTGGTGGAACTGGCCGAAAAAAAAATGAAAGCCATCGAATCGGACGATCTTGAACTTGCGCTGCACTATAAGAACGCGATTAGCGTTTTGAAACGATCGGATCGTATTTAATTGAAGGCGTTGCTTAGTTGCGCACAAGGGATGGTGAAAGAGGCAAATTAGCCGCCGCCAAGAGGCGGGTTCCATACGCCGGGACGTCGCTCGGGACGGCCTTCGCGAGGGCGTTGTGGGCGTCGTCGATCACGGTCAAATCGGGGGCCCAGGCGGTCCGGACCTAGTTCGCGAGGCCGTCCTTGATCTGGACGTGCGCGAGGTTGTCGGAGGGCATTCCGGACCGCAGACCGCTCATCAGGGTTCATTTTCTCTAGTAGTTGAACGAGTATGCGATGACCGTCTTCTTGATTCTCATCGAAACGGCGCCGAAAGTTCTCTAGAGCTTGGGCGAGTCTCTCGGCGTCGAAAGGCTCCGTCTCCATAATACGCTCAATGTCGATTTGCACCTTTTGGAGAGCTCGATAGCGCGAAGCTATTTCACGGCGGCTCACATCGACATCCTGCAGCAATGCACGGCGACGATCGTCAGGTAAGCCCCGCAGCATGCGTTGCAAACCCAAGGAGCCATCAAACCCCATATTGGTTCTTTCCGAGAGCGGTTGGCGACCCACGTAAAATCCGACCAGCAGCAGGTTTATAGCGATCGAGGTCACAAGAACCGCGATTAGCCACTTTCGATCAATCATCGATGGCAACGCTTTCGTTCAGTTCGACGAAATTCTCAAGATCCGTGAACGCGAGAAAGATCGATGCGTCGGTGGAACCGCCATCTTCCTCCAACGTCATATTGCCGATGACGAATCCGAACGCTAAGGGCACGAGGGCTAACAGTGCAGGACGCCACGTACCATGCGTGATCCATGACCACCATGCTGGAGATTCGTTGGTGGCAATACGTTCCAAAATACGGGCACGCAATCGGAACGCGAGGGGGACATGGGCTGAATCCGCCAGAATCCCGTCGAAGGCAATTGATTCGGCTAGCAATCGGCGGCCTTTGTCGGATACCCGCGCATATCGAATAGCTTCGTTTCGTGATGAACTTGGCCACGCAACACTGTCGGTACCGAAGCGGTCCAGCAGGTCAGCGAATTCATCTGCGGTCACGTGCAAATCTCCCTTTGATACGTTGCCAGCTGGCGCTTTAACGTGCGACGGGCTCGCGCCACAAGAGATTCCAGTGCGTCGACCGACACCGAAAGAACTTCGGCAGCGTCCTTGTTGGACCAACCGTGCAGCTGGCATAGCACCAAAGCGGTTCGCTGTCTTTCGGGTAGATTGGCGATTGCGTTGTGCACGGCGCGCCGGCGATCGTCGTCTGGAACATCGTCGGTTACCGCGATGGCGTCGGGGTCAATTTCCGTATACACCTCGGGACGACGGCGCCGGAACGTGTCCATGCACACGTTATGGGCGATCCGATGGAGCCAAGTGGTGAGCTGAACTTGTCCCGGTTTCCAGGTCGCGGCCCGCGACCAGAGTCGCAAAAAAGTTTCTTGCGTCAAATCGTCGGCATCGTTGTGGTGTCGACACATCCGATAGATGTACGCATGGATAGAGCCCATGTGGCGATCCAGAAGACGCGCGTACGCGTCCTGATCACGCGATTTCACCAGTTCCATAAGTGCTTCATCTGAGTCCGCCTCGGACACCGTTAACGCATCGAAACCTATGAGCGAGGGTTACCTGGGTCCCTCGTCTCGTCGGCCTTTGGACATCTCTTCACGTGTGATTTGCCCATCGCCGTCGGCGTCCATCTTCTCGAGCTTCGGGAACCGACTAGGGAATTCCCCCCGATCAACTTGACCGTCTTGGTTCTTATCCATCGCGTCAAATCTTGCCTTCACGCCACGAGATCTCATCGACGCTCGGACAGCCTTTCCACGTCCGAGAAATTCATCGATAGACAGTTCCCCGCTCTTGTCGATATCGGCTAACCCAAAAAGCCGGCGTTCTCTCATTTCCCGGTTGCGCTCGTCGCCAGGTCGGTACTCTTGCTGATTGCCTGGATTAGGTCGTCGGCGCGGCGCCACGTCTGAACCGCGTTGCCGAGGTTTCATGCGCGGCCCATGGACGCCGGAGCGCATCCGCTGGTTCTTAGGACCCGGACGCATTCTGCGCTCGTCGCCAGGTCGGTGCTTTGGCCTGCCCTGGGGTCCATGTCGGGCCGTTCTCTGATTATGACGCGGACGATGACGATCCTGTTCAGTTCGATTGTCTGCTACGTATTCTTGCATGGCTGCAAACTCAGAAAGACTCACACGGCCATCGCCATCGCCGTCCATCTTCGAAAAAGCGGTCTGCTCTTGTTCCTTCAGTTCTTGAAGATCAATGGAGAAATCGCGTTCGCTTCGGTGCTGATCGCCGTAGACAGCATTCCCGGTAAATGCGATCGCTATGAGAAATAATTGCCACTTCATATTCTTGACTCCAGGTAATATTTACGCTTGACCATTGTACGCATTAGAAGAGTTTTTCCGTCGGTCTGCTACTGAGGGATAGTTAATCGCGACGATGGTATATCGGGTGGTTTGGCCATCGAGGCTCAAGGAAATCAAATCGCCTTTCCGTTTGCCGAGTAATTGCTGAGCCAATGGCGAGTCCACGCTGATGTAATGGTCCTGTCGATCAAATTCGTCGGCACCGACAATCCGGTAGCGTAATGATTCGCCGTCCTCGCGTTCTAAATCGATTGTTGCGCCGAAGAATATCCGGTTCGTGTCGTCCGGTAATCGGTCGACTACCTGGACCTCATCTAAGCGCTTGGAGAGATAACGAACTCGGCGGTCGATTTCACCTAGTCGACGTTTGCCGTAGATGTAATCAGCGTTTTCGGAACGATCGCCGAGGGCTGCGGCCTCGGCCACTTGGCGGGTCACGTCGGGACGTTCCACTTTCCATAAAACGCGCAATTCTTCTTGTAGTTGCTCAAACCCAGCGGGAGTAACGTACGGGGCCGATTTTGGAGTAGGCGCACGGTAGCGGGTCATGAGGAAATCGCTGATGTCACGGATTAGATGGGATCCGGTGGATTGTACGCGTAACGGCTACGGGGAGCTTTTATCCCGCACGCTATATGATCCACTGGTAAAGGTTCGGGAATATGCGACAAAACATTCATGCTAAAACCAATTCATAAGGCAGCGGGCGCGTTGGGCGCATTCGCTGATGTTGATCTTGCTGCCTGCCTTAACGACAACACCCTTATTCAAGAGCTCGAAGCAGCGCTTTACGAACACGAGGTTCTTTTCTTTCGTCGCCAACGACTAACGCCACCGGAGTTCGCCGAGCTGGCCGGTGGCCTGGGATCGATTGAGACACATCCAGCGTACAACACGTTATCCGATTGTCCCGATGTCCAGATTCTTGAAAGTACGCCCGAGAATCCGAGCAAGATCGAAGTTTGGCATTCGGACATGACCTTCCGCCAACAACCGCCTTCGATCACGCTTTTGTATGGGAAGACGATTCCGGCGTATGGCGGCGACACACTCTGGACCAGCGCCGCAATGGCGTACCAAACGCTCTCCAAACCGATGCAACACTTATTGGACGGCCTGGAGGCGGAACACGACTTTGCCTACGGTTTCCGCGAGAGTTTGGAGGAGCCAGGTGGTCTAGATCGATTGGGCGAAGCCGTCAAGGAGAACCCAGCCGTCACTCATCCCGTGATACGAACTCACCCTCGATCTGGCAAGAAAGCCTTGTTCGTCAATCCGTTGTTCACCAAACGTTTAAAGGGATTGAGCAGACCCGAAAGCGATGCGCTAATGCGGCTTCTTTTCGATCATCTCACGGCGATTGAACACACCGTAAGACTCAACTGGGAACCAGGCACCATCGCGATTTGGGATAACCGCACAACGCAGCATCGCCCGGTAAACGACTTCCTACCACAAATACGCGTCATGCACCGCGTCACGGTCGCAGGCGAAGTACCGGAGTAAGAGGTGCGATCACGTGAGATTTTCCGTTTCGATAAATGCAGTACGAGTTGTCGATAACGTTGGTCGTTGATTCCATTGACCGTCACTTGGTCGAGGGTAACTCGATAGAATCAGCGGCCGTCATCCCGGGTATCTTTATCGCCTGGTGCGTCAACATGGGCCTGGTCAACCCAGCGGAGTTCGTGGACGTTGAACGCGCCGTGGTGCGACTAAAGTATCGGGAAATCACGGGTGGCGAGTTTCTCGTTGCGGCGCTCGGTGGCGAGCTTCGCGAGGAGCACTTGTCGAATAACGGCGTTATTTTTGCCAGGCGTTGGTATGAGACGTTCCTAGAAGAAGCGAGCGTTCGGCTTGGCGAAATGCCTGAACCCAAGTGGTCGACGTACGAGCAGATGTCGCCTTGGCTCACGGAAAGGCTGCTAGGTCGAAAGTCGGGTCGAAAGAAGTGGTGGCGATTTTGGAGTTGACGCCAGAGATTCGCGCCGTGCGGAATAAGTGGCAATATCGTGGTGACCGCCGGCCTGCTTTCGCTATACAACCCGCTGCAGATCAAGAATCCGTTTGGGACTATCCACGGCCACCGGAGATCGAGCTAGATACCCGATGGGTACGCGTTTCCTACGGCGGTCGTAAGGTTGCGAGCAGTGTATCCACAAAGAGAGTGTTAGAAACGGCGGGGGCCCCTACGTTTTACTTCCCGTGTAGTGATGTCGCGACGGATCGTCTCGTATCGAGCAACCGTACTTCGGTATGTGAATGGAAGGGGTTGGCGGTAAGAGTTGATCTGATCGATGGTCCGAAAGATGTTGGCTGGCAGTATGTTGACACGTTTCCCGAGTTCACTGACATCCGTGGCTTGTATGCGTTTTACCCGGAAAAACTTGAGTGTCGAATCGATGATGAAAGCGTTTTGCCGCAGGGGGGCGGATACTACGGAGGATGGATCACGTCCGAGGTGGTGGGCCCATTCAAAGGTGACCCTGGTACGAACGACTTATAAACAATAATGTTTGCGCGACCAAGAGACGTTTCGATATTTCGGCCTTACCCGGAAGAAATGACGAATGACCGCCTCGAATGCGTACTCACGGCGCCGGACCTCGAGCTAGTCAGAGTGGCTAAATGGGAAGGCGAGGTTGTCGCGCGATACCGGTTGCAGCAAAAGACGCGGACTGAATTTGTGTTGGAATCGATCGGCGTGGAGTCGGGCTATCGCGGTCGAGGCCTTGGTAGCTGGATGCTTGGTCATGCGATCGGTTTAGCAGAGGCCCGGGGGGGACGCTCGATCGAGGTCGCTTTCAATCGTGGGCATCGATTTCTTGAACGTCGTGGATTTAGCCGGGCAAAAAACGGGGTGCTTCGATTGGAGGTCCAGCCCGAGTAGACTTCCGTGATGGCTCAGAACGTTGTCGACACCTCGAACTTACCGCGAATAGACGGCGCCCGCGTCGCAGTGTTGACGTCGAAGTGGTACGACGACTTGGTTTGTTCCCTCCGCGATCGATGTGTCGAAGTCCTGAATAACAATGGGGTGACGGACGTGACGTTGCATAAACTGCCTGGTTGCTTGGAATTCCCGTACGCCGCCAATGAATTAATCCGTAGCGACCCTGCGATAGATGCGATCGTATGTTTAGGGGTGGTGCTGAAAGGTGACACGATGCATTTCGAGATGATTATTGACGAAGTTGTTCGTGGTCTCGGCGAGGTATCTCGACAAGGGAGAGTGCCTATCATTAACGAGATCTTACCAGTGACCGATCTTGCGCAAGCGAAGTCGCGAGCGGCGGATGATGGATTGAACAAAGGCATCGAAGCAGCGGTTGCGGCAATCGAAATTATCGCGTGGAGACGGGGTCTCTAAAAACCAAGCTACTTAAAGACCGTTTCGGTGCAACATGCGCCACGGCAAGCAGAGACGGTGGTGGTACATCCGTTGACCTGTCTAAAGGCATGGCGAGGTGCAGCGGAAATTTTGATTTTCTTCCGGAACCTATGTTGGCAGCGGGTTGCTCTTGATGAACTCGATCACGGCTTCTGAGAGGGCCGCTGGAGCTTGTTCTTGGAGGAAGTGACCGACACCTTCGATGGTGACATGGCGTTGATTTTGTGCGCCTGGCACGCTCTCTTGGAACCGGACGTGCGCTCCTGAGGTGACAGGGTCCGAGTCGCTGAACGCCGTAAGAAAAGGCTTCACCCAATTCTCTAAGACCTTCCATGCCTGGCGATTGGCTGGGATCGCAGGGTTATCCGGGATGAGGGGTACAAGGCTCGGAAACTGCCTGGCACCCGCCATCGATTCGTTGCTTGGGAACGGCGCGTCGTAACCCCTCGCGTCCTCTTCGCCCAAGTTTCCACCGCTGCTAAATCGAACGACGTCGCTCACCCGCAACACGGGTGCGTCGGCACAGAATTTAACCCAGTGCAGGAAACCCATTCCCTGAGGATCCGACATCATGCCCAATGCCATGGCTTGGGGTTCTTCGTAGAC